>ERZ777306.876-NODE-876-length-55897-cov-35.854482_pt1 | contig 55897 bp, 45 predicted proteins | sample MGYA00374966_ERZ777306 | MGnify/ENA primary metagenome ERZ777306 (study PRJEB29329, sample SAMN06343882) | mouse gut metagenome | isolation source: Mouse cecum | place: Austria: Vienna | collected 2014-11-15 ... | reverse complement strand
TTTTCTACCCCATCTATTTCAAATTACCCTTGCGGGTAATATTTTTTAAGAAACTCGTGATAATACAAAACGTTGAATAATAAATAGATATAAATATTCCCCTTTTAGTGGAGGTTCTTGTATGATTTAACATTTCAAAAAGACAGCTTCACTTCTTGCCGAGAGTGAGCCCGAAATTGCCATCCACCCGTTTAGGCGTACTGATCGCCTGCGAGGAAGACCTGCTTGCCGATTTGAAGAAGGCGGGCTACATGAAAGGCCCGCATATCATTACGTCTCGACAGGTGACGATAGTGCTTGAACATCTGGGTGAACCGGAAAACTGGAACATAAAATAAGTAAACGAATGCGCAATTATTTAACAAAAAAAGACACAAAGATTTGCGTTGCTCGAAAAACGTCCAAAAATAGCCTTTTCATTAACTTGAACCGAAAAACTTAATTTGTTGATATATAAGGAAATGTGTAAAAAATAGACGGTTTAAAAAATGTTATTTTTTAAATGCCAAAAACAGGGAAATGCGTTTGTAAAATATTGATGTATAAGATATTATGAAGGCGGGAGAAATGACTAACGAAAACGTACGTTTAAATTCGTCATATTTTCGCTACAAAAATAGGCATTCCTTTTTAACCTCCAACTATTTCTTGCAAGAAATTTTCTATTTCTATGTCCTTTCTTATCAACATGATAGCATAACGAGTACAAAAATCGCCCTTCTTGATACGAAGTACAAAGGTCGCGAAAAAAAATGACTAAAAAAAACGTACGTTTTAGCTCGTCATTATACAGGAATTAAGAAAAACGGCTGAAAGACAGCTGTTTCAAAGAATGACATTATAGATTCAATATACATTATTATTAATTAAACATTTTAGATTATGAACAAGAGATTTTCTACTCTTTTGGCTGCCGCTCTGGTAGCAGGTGGATTGTCTTCGACTGCAATGGCTACGGGTAAAATCTTGGATACAACCAAGTATTATCATGTAGCATTATCAGGAGATGCAGCAAGCCGTGTAATTATCGGTCATAGCGAAGATGGCAAGAGAGATTCTGTCGCTATTGTAAAGGCTGATGATATTAAACTTTATGAAGATTTCAATGCTACATTGTGGAAGCCGACTGTAGAACAGAAAGTGAATGCTGCAGGTGGTGTCTATTATGAAATCAAGTTGGTTAACAAAGAAGGTCAGGTTTTATCAGTCTCAAAGAAAGATGTTAATGCTTCTCAAACTTCTTTTTACAAAGCTCAATATGCTTACATCACTTCTGATGGCATTGGAGCTATGACTGTTGGTAGCGACGTTGTTTCTATTGACGAGGATGGTATTGTGACTTTCGCGAAAGGCCCGGAAGCCCGTACGAACATTTATGATGCAGAGGCTGGTAAAATGTATCAGTATGCATTGGTGGTAAAAGACAATGCAGTTAAAGTGATGATGGCCGAAGGTACTCCAACCGAAGTTCCGGCTGTTGAACCTAAGAGCGGAGATTGTAAAATCATGGGACTGTGGTTAAAGGATGTTGAAGCAAATCCTTATACATTAACAAGTTCTGATTTGAGTGCGGAAGCAAATGATTCATTTGAATTAACTTTCTCTAATGATGTAAAGAACAGTGAGATTGGGAATCTTTTCTCTGAAAATAAATTGCGTGCAGTATCTTTTGATAAAATGTATTCGACAGCAGTTTATACCACAAACTATGCAGAAGCTTCTGCTAAAGCAAAAGAATCATTGGCTAAAGCATTTGCTGCAATTAAGCCGGCTTATGCTGCTTACAAAGCGGAACAGAATACGGCTATTTCTGCTGCCAAAGCAACTAAGGCAACTGCTGCTGGTAAGCTAATCGATTTAGCAGTAAATAAACGCGACTTAGATGATGCATTAACCGATTTTTCAACAGAAGCACTGAACTATTTGAGATCATTATCGAACAAAGAACATCCTGCTTTGTGGAACAAATTGGATTCTGTTCGTTATTACTTTGACCTGATTGAATTGACAGAAGGTGAAGCTCTGAAAAAAGACAATGCAAAATTAAAAGACTATGAAGCCGTTGTAAAAAGAGCAGATAAAATGTTGAGTGACATTGAGGCTGATGCAAAATTGGCTTTCCATGTTGTCGACTCTGTTATGAATGTATTCATGAGCAATCCTTATCAGACAGATGCAAGTGCAACAGCAACTTTCAAAACAGGCCGTGAACAAGACAATTTGGCTAAATTTGCTACGAGCGGATTCTCCTCTTTACAGAGAAACTTCTTGAGTACAGGTTTGGGGGTTACTGGAGATGACAAAGTAATGGTTGGTGACGACTTAATGGCTGTTGGGACTACTGCTGCTGCCGATTGTGTAGAAACTGAATCTAAAGATATCGTTAGTACGAGTGCTGCAGCCAACGGTTATTATGCTCTTGCCATTGTAGACTCTCTGATTGATGGCAAACAGGCCTATTTAACTGTTGATACAAACTATGTGGCAGAAAAAGAGCAGTATTTCATGTTTAAAGCTGATACTTTAAGTTCAACTGGTACAGATGGTGAAGTTGTTGCAGCATTTGGAAAATGTATTAATTTGTTTGCCTACCAGTTAACTGTTAATCCTGAACTGATCGCAGGAGATGAAGTAACAATCAATACATTTATGCCCACAGCAACTACTGCTGGCAAATGGTATTCAGAAGGTATTACTCCTATTAAGGCTGTCGTAGTCATCCGTTCTTTAGCTAATAATACTCACCGTGAAGTTTCTGTGGCTGCTGATGTGAATGATCCTTCTTATAAAAACACAACTATTACTTTCAAATCATTGGAAGGCCCGAAACCGGCATTTGAAGTCGGTGATGTATTCTTCATCAAGAGCTTGAAGAAAGCTGATGCAAGAAAACCGTATCGGGTTATGACTTCTACAACAGGTGATGATATTGTTGGGGCAACTGCTGTTTACAATAGTGTTCCGGCTACTCAATGGATTGTAACTGCTGCCAACAAATTGGATGGCACATATCAGTTGGTTAACCGTGATGCCAATAAAAACTTCTTTACTACTGCTCCTGTAAAGATCATTGTCAAAGATGCTGAAAAGAACATCTATATAGCTGCTACAGCTAATAAAGACACATTGGAAATCACTGCCGTTCCTGATCAGAAAGACGAGTACTTAGGTTACAAACATATCAACGATGCAGATAAAGATCATCTGACATTCAAGTTGACTGCTACTAATTTCGTAAATCCGGAAGCTAAGTATTATCTGACGATGGGTGCTGACTCTTCTGTAGTGGCTACTGCTGATGCAGACAAGGCTTTGGAACTGAAAGCTAAAAACAACGGTTCATTGTTCAAACTGAACGATACAAACTTGAGTGCAGCTTCTTATGGTTTTGAAATGTATTTGGGTGAAGATACTTTGTATTTCAGAAATACTTCTACAGATGGAAATGATTTGATGTTGACGAAAGTTGCCACAAAAGATTCAATGAAATTGCGTCGTGTAAACGATAATGCAAGCCAGTATGAACTGTTGTGGAATGTTGTTGAAAATGGAAATCTGGAATCTGAAAAGATTGCTATTGATCAGAATGGTAATGTCGTAGTTGTGGCTGAAGACGAAATCACAAACTGGGCATTCAATCTGGAATCTGCTGTAACAGAATCTTATCTGAATATCACAGACGCTCCGAAGAACATTACAATCTCTCTGATGGGTGATGAAGCTTCTAAGGTAACAGCTGTTAAACCGTTCGCTGTAATCAAACGTACAGGTCTGGACTTGAAGGCTGCTGCAACTGATAACGATTTCGTTCTTGGTTTGGATACTGCTTATGTGAACCGTCCGAACAACTACCGTTATGCTTATTATATTACTAAACCGGTTGATACAGCTAAGGTTGGTGCATTTGATACGAAGGCTTATATGGTAAGCTATGCTGACTCTGTTGCTCATAACAGCGATACAGTTAAATACAATCAGGATGGTCTGACTCGCATCGGTTTTGTTCATGCTAATCGTGTAGAGTTTGGTAATAACGATTCTTTAGCTATCGCTAAACCGGCTGCCAAATCTACTGATACATTGAATATTGTTGATAAAAAAGGTATCACTCCTGCAACTTGGGCATTCCCGATCGACGAAAACAACGAAGGTTATTACAGAATCGAAGTCGCTCCTGCTGCAAACAAGACTGATAAGACGTATGTAAGCTACCTGAACGGTGTATTGGTTTTGGGTAATAAAGAACAAGCTCAGTTGTTCGCAATCAACGATACAGACTTGACACCGACAGACAACGAAAAGATCGCAACATCCGAAGTAACCGTTATCGCTGGCGAAGGTCAGGTAACGATTGCAGGTGCTGCCGGTAAGAAAGTTGTAGTAAGCAATGTTCTCGGCCAGGTAGTAGCTAACACAGTTATCACTTCCGACAACGCTGTTATCGCTGCTCCTCAGGGTGTAGTCGTAGTTGCTGTTGAAGGTGAAGAAGCTGTTAAAGCTATCGTTAAATAATTAAGGATATTATAATCAAATAATTCTAATCAGATCGCGCGGATAATAATCCAATTACCCTGTGACAGGCGAACAAGCGATCAGATTTAATATTAATAATACTAAAGTAATGAAATTAAAAGTTCGACTGCTTTTCCCTCTGTGAAGACCGGATAGCAGGCACAAAACAAGCCCCGACAGTATTCGTGCTGCCGGGGCTTCGTTGTTATATAAATTGAATTATTTTAAAAGTTCTCTGTTACCGTCATTCTTCAAAACTTTCATCTGCTGAATAGCAATCTGATTGAGTTTAATCAATCGTTCACCCTGCGGAATACCTTGGTCGACGAATACTGCATTCTGGTTTTCCATATTCGAGAGACAAATCAGTTCATTGATAGAGGCATAGTCACGTATATTTCCTTTGAGGTCGGGATGTTGTTCACGTCACATCTTGGCGGTTTTCCCAAACATGGCAACATTAAGTGTATCAGCTTCATCGGCATAAATAATGCTGGCTTGTTTTGTTGTTACCTCGGTAGGGATAAGGTTTTGCTTTATGGCATCAGTATGGATGCGGTAGTTTATTTTGGATAGCTCACGTTTGGCTGTCCAACCAAGTTGGGCTTGTTCTGTATGTTCAATCCATTTTGTCGGTGAAAGAGTAAATGCATTCAACCCCGCTTCTTTTTTTAACCCCTCGAATTCGATGGGATTAAAATGAGGGTTATACAAACTTTCCCAAATACCTAAATATTCTATAGTATTTTTCCAATATTCCTTATCCCTATTTATAGGTATTTTTCCCAGTTTAACATCCCTCGTCCCTTACAATCGTTTTCAGATAGGGGGAAAAGACGTATCTTTGCGCGCCTAAACCGAAATAGACAAGATAAGCTTATGAAGTTTGAAAACGAGAACTGGGCGCAGTTCAAAGGAGAAACCTGGAAAAAGGAGATCAACGTAAGAGACTTTATCCAGAACAATTACAAACCTTACGACGGAGATGATTCCTTCCTCGTATCCTCTTCGGAGAAAACGAAGAAAGTGTGGAACAAACTGACCGAAATGTTTAAGGTTGAAAGGGAAAAAGGAGTATACGACGCCGAAACAAAACTTCCGCAGGGGATCGACACATACGGACCCGGTTACATCGATAAGGAGAACGAGGTAATCGTCGGTTTGCAAACAGACGCCCCATTGAAACGCGGTATCTTCCCGAAAGGTGGCATCCGCATGGTCGAAAACAGCTTGGAAGCCTACGGCTATCATCTGGACCCGATGACAAAAGAAATCTTCACCAAATACAGAAAAACGCATAACGAAGGTGTTTTCTCTGCTTATACGGACGAAATGGTGGCCGCACGCCGTTCTGCCATCATCACCGGGCTGCCTGATGCCTATGGACGCGGACGTATCATCGGTGACTACCGCCGTGTGCCTCTGTACGGGACCCAGATCCTGATTGAAGAAAAGAAACGTTTCCAGAAACGTCTCGACATCCAGGAACTGACGGAAGAAATCATTCAGAGCCGGGAGGAGATAACGGAACAGATCAAGGCGCTGAAGGCATTTGAAAAGATGTGTGCCGGTTATGGTTTCGACGTGACGCGTCCGGCAAAGGATGCCCGCGAAGCCGTACAGTTCCTGTATCTGGCTTACCTGGCTGCCGTAAAGGACCAGGACGGAGCGGCTATGTCTCTCGGACGTACTTCTACTTTTCTCGATATCTATATCGAAAAAGATATCCGTGAAGGCAAGCTGACGGAAGAGGAAGCACAGGAGTTGATCGACCAGTTTATCATCAAACTGCGTATCGTCCGTTTCCTGCGTACGCCGGAATATAACGACCTCTTTTCCGGTGATCCGGTTTGGGTGACCGAATCGCTGGGCGGACAGGGTGTGGATGGTCGCTCGTTGGTGACAAAGACGTCTTACCGCTACCTGCATACCCTGTATAACCTCGGCCCGGCACCCGAACCCAACCTGACGGTGCTTTGGTTCAACAATGCACCGGACAACTGGAAAAACTTCTGTGCGAAAGTATCGATCGATACCTCTGCCATTCAGTACGAGAACGACGACCTGATGCGTCCGGATTATGGCGACGATTACGGTATCGCCTGCTGTGTGTCTCCGATGAAGATCGGTAAGCAGATGCAGTATTTCGGGGCGCGCGCGAACCTGGCCAAGTGCCTGTTGTATGCGATCAATGGCGGACGTGACGAGAAATCGGGCGTGCAGGTGGCTCCCCGTTTCGAACCGGTCACCAGCGAATACCTGGATTACGACGAAGTAATGGAGAAATACGAGCAGATGATGCGCTGGCTGGCTAAGGTCTATGTCAATGCATTGAAGATTATCCATTATATGCACGATAAATATGCGTATGAAGCATTCGAAATGGGACTCCATGACGGAGATGTGCAGCGTATCCGCGCAACCGGTATCGCCGGCCTTTCTATCGTTGCCGACTCGCTGGCTGCCATCCGCGACACAAAAGTGAAAGTGATCCGCGACGAACGCGGCTTAGCTGTCGATTTCGAACGCGAAGGCGAATATGTGCCTTTCGGGAACAACGACGACCGTACGGACAGCATTGCTGTCGATATTACCGAGAAGTTCATGGAATACCTGCGCCAGCACCAGACCTATCGCAAAGCTACGCCGACACAGTCTGTCCTGACGATCACTTCAAACGTAGTTTACGGAAAGAAAACGGGAACGACTCCCGACGGCCGTCCGGGTGGTACGCCGTTCGCCCCGGGAGCCAACCCGATGAACGGACGCGATACGAAAGGGGCTGTCGCTGCTCTGGCTTCTGTGGCCAAGCTGCCTTTTCAGCATGCGCATGACGGTATTTCCTATACTTTTGCCGTTTCACCGGCTACATTGGGTAAGGAACGCGATATTCAGGTGAACAACTTAGTGAGTCTGTTGGATGGTTATTTCACTCCCGATGGCGGACAACATCTGAATGTGAATGTGTTCGACAAAGACTTGCTGTTAGATGCGATGGAGCACCCGGAAAAATATCCGCAGCTTACGATCCGTGTTTCAGGCTATGCCGTCAACTTCGTGAAACTGACACGCGAACAGCAGCTTGATGTCATCTCGCGCACCATCAACAGCCAGCTATAATTTTCAATTAAAATGCTGGGACGTATACATTCATTAGAGAGTTTCGGGACCGTTGACGGTCCCGGAATTCGTTTTGTCGTTTTTATGCAGGGTTGTCCGCTTCGTTGCCTGTATTGTCACAATCCGGATACCTGGGAGGTGAAGCGTGAGACGCCTTATCAGTTGGAGCCTGAAGCCTTGCTTGCCGAAGTGCTGCGTTATAAGAATTTTATAGCTAAAGGCGGTGTTACCGTGACCGGTGGCGAACCTTTGTTGCAACCTGATTTCCTCAAAGCGTTTTTCCGCCTTTGCCGCGGGAACGGCATTCATACGGCGTTGGACACTTCCGGTTATATCTGTTCCGGGAAAGCATTGGAAGTCCTTGAATATGTCGATCTGGTTCTATTGGACATCAAGACGATCGATGCCGCACTGCATCCCCGCCTGACGGCTGTAAAACTCGATAACACCTTGTGTTTTCTCGATGAACTGGAGAAACGCGGCATTCCCGTTTGGATTCGCCATGTGATCGTGCCCGGTCTGACGGATAATGATGAAGCCCTGAACAAGCTGGCGGAATATATCAGTTCATATAAGGTGGTTCAGAAAGCCGAACTACTGCCTTATCATACAATGGGCGCCTATAAATATGAAGCCCAGGGCCTGGATTATAAACTGAAAGACGTGGAACCCCTTTCTGCCGAACGGTTGGCTAATGCTAAAGCGATCTTTCGGAAACACGGAATAACCGTGTAAGGGGTATTCCTGCGACACATGAAGAAAGCCATGCGCTGCAAACGAGCAAAAAGCCCGCTGAATATATATACAAACTTGCCCTTCTCATATTCAACTGTTTTTAATGGTTTTCCCAAAGATAGCGATTAAAGAATAGCAGCGTATAATTATAAGGTACTTTAACTGGTTCCTGATATGATAGGATCGTTTTTGATAAGTTCCCATCTATCGGCAGATAAAAATTATCAATTTGAAAAATTCTTTCAATCAGTATCTTACGGCTTAACTTTGCATCGTAATCAAAAAAATAGTAGTAACAAATTAAATAGTAAAAATCATGGAACCTATTATCAATTCACAAGTACCCGAGTTCAAAGTTCAAGCTTTTCAGAATGGTAATTTCAAAACAGTAAGCAACGAAGATATCAAAGGCAAATGGGCCATCTTCTTTTTCTATCCTGCCGATTTTACATTCGTATGTCCGACCGAGTTGGTTGACATGGCTGACAAGTATGCCAAATTCCAGGAAATGGGTGTCGAAATATATTCAGTAAGCACAGACTCACACTTTGTACACAAAGCATGGCATGATGCTTCCGAAACCATCCGTAAGATCAAATATCCGATGTTGGCAGACCCGACAGGCGCTTTGAGTCGTGCATTCGGTGTGATGATCGAAGAAGAGGGTATGGCTTATCGCGGCACGTTCCTGGTAAATCCGGAAGGTAAGATCAAGATTGCTGAAATCCACGATAATGGTATCGGCCGTAACGCAGACGAATTGCTTCGTAAAGTTGAAGCTGCCCAGTTCGTAGCTTCCCACCCGAACGAAGTTTGTCCTGCAAAATGGAAGAAAGGCGAAGCTACCTTGAAGCCGAGCATTGACTTGGTAGGTAAGATCTAACTTTCGATTATCATGTTAGATTCAGCAATGAAAGACCAGCTTTCGGGGATTTTCTCCGGGCTGGCATCCAAATATGTATTTGATATACAAGTCGCTTCCGGTCATGAAAGCCGCCAGGAGTTGGTCGATCTGCTCAGCGATGTGGCCTCTTGCTCGGATCATCTGTCATGCCGCATTGCCGATGGTGAAGGACTTCAATTTACAATTGTAAAAGACGGTACGCCTACCGGCATCCGGTTTCGTGCAGTACCCAACGGACATGAATTTACATCCCTGTTGTTGGCTATCCTGAATAGCGACGGAAAAGGGAAAAATATACCCGATGAAAGTATCTGTGCCCGTGTCAGAGCCTTGAATGGCCCGATTAAGTTGACGACTTATGTCTCTCTCACTTGTACCAATTGCCCGGATGTGGTGCAGGCACTCAATGTCATGGCTACTCTCAACAGCCGGATCACCCACGAAACGGTAGACGGCGCCATCAATCAGAAAGAAGTTGAGGACATGAAAGTTCAGGGAGTCCCTTCCGTATTTGCCGATGGCAAACTGATCAACGTGGGCCGCAGCGATTTCGGAGAATTGCTCTCCAAACTCGAAGCCCAGTATGGGATTAATGAACAGGCTGTTGATAACTCTGTTGAAAAACCGGTTAAGAACTATGATGTGATAGTAGTGGGAGGTGGGCCTGCCGGGGCTGCTTCTGCTATCTACTCGGCACGTAAGGGTTTGAATGTCGCAGTTATAGCCGATCGTATCGGTGGACAGGTCAAAGAGACGGTCGGAATCGAGAACCTGATCTCTGTTCCTCAAACCACCGGTCAGCAGTTGGCGAATGACCTTCTGACACATATCAACGATTATCCGGTCGATATACTGGAACATCGCCGTGTGGATAAAGTAGAACTGGACGGATCAGCGAAACTTCTGACCGTTTCTACAGGCGAACGGTTTTCCGCTCCTGCCGTTATTGTGGCGACAGGTGCGAGCTGGCGCAAGTTGAATGTACCGGGTGAAGCGGAATATATCGGAAGAGGCGTCGCTTTCTGTCCTCATTGCGACGGCCCGTTTTATAAAGATAAGCATGTTGCAGTTGTCGGTGGCGGAAATTCGGGTATCGAAGCGGCTATAGACCTGGCGGGTATCTGTTCGAAAGTGACGGTTCTTGAATTTATGGACGAACTCAAAGCCGATCAGGTGTTGCAGGAAAAAGTAAAGAGCCTGCCGAATGTGGAAGTGTTCCTTCACTCCCAGTCTCTGGAAGTAATCGGCAATGGTGATAAGGTGACAGGCCTTCGCGTAAAAGACCGCAAGACGGAAATGGAGCGGGTGATCGACCTGGATGGCATCTTTGTCCAGATTGGCCTGGCTGCCAACAGTGGTGCGTTCCGTGACGTTGTCGAAACGAATAAACCGGGTGAGATTGTAATCGATACGCATTGCCGGACAAATGTTCCCGGTATCTATGCGGCAGGCGATGTCTCGACCGTACCTTATAAACAGATAATCATAGCAATGGGAGAAGGGGCAAAAGCGGCTCTGTCTGCTTTTGAAGACCGCATGAGAGGTCTAATCGGTTAGTGTGTGTCGGAGTAGTGACTTGTATTTTCCCCGTATCGAGGTTCTACTTTTTCTGTCAAGTAGCGAAATAATAGCCAAAATCAGCCTCTACGCGAGCGTGTCGGTGACCGGAACGAACGTAAATAATATTGAAAACTGTCGACCTGAGACGATTTTGAATACCAAATACGGAAAGAAAGGCGCCTTTTTGCCGTAGTTGAGCTAACTTTTGAACAGGTGGAGGCGTACTAGATGGGGATATCGGGGATTACACCGGCGAAGGATGTAAAACGGGGAATGATATTTATCTGTCAGATAGACAAAGAAATATGAGTGTTGATGTCCCGGCTTGTTTCATCAGCTTTGAGGGTTGGGGTGGACGTGGTGGACGTAAAAATGCACTTTTGTAAACTTTATATAGGATGGTCATGGTCATTGCTCTTGTTTTTACCATTACCATCATGTATAAAGTCATGAAAACGCAAAATAACGTCCACCACGTCCACCCCTTTTCTGTGGCTCCTGTTCGAAAATGAACAGCTCCCGTCCAAAATAATAGGGGACGGGAGTGGAGAAATAATTATCCCTTAATGATTTTTTCTATTGCGTCAATGAAAGCCACTGCTTGCGGATATAATTCTTCAATATCTTCGGATGTATAATCGAAAAAATCGTCATAGTCGCTACTTTGCCGTTTATTGTATAAATTTGTATAGAATTTGCTCATGTCGCGTGATAAGATTCCGGTTTGAACAAAATCTTTACTCAACATTTGACGAACTCCTGTATGTGTCCGTGCTTCTATGCCGGCATTGATCAATAAGGCAGAAGCTGCATGAAAACAAGCATAATACATTCGTGATATAGCTGCATTGAAATATTGGTCTCTGGATAATGAAAGAACTTCCCCTAATGAATTTCGTGCACTAAACAGTCTGTAGTTTACAATGTTAAAGCGAAGTTCATCATCCATCATAGTACGACCCCTTCCTTCATTACATTATAATAAAATAGTGAACGGGATTTGAGATCTTCCCACTTTTTTCGGCTGATAACAATTGGGTTTATCATGACTCCCGTATCGATCTCAATATCGTAAAGCGGATAGGTTATTTCCTGTTCCTCTTTCAAGGTCAGCTTTTCTTTATTGACAAGGATAAGTAGATCAATGTCACTATCAGAATGAGCCTCACCTCGTGCTTCGCTTCCATACAGGATGGCGGTTGCATCAGGAGCAATACGCTGTAAAATATCTCTTAATGCTTTTACTATTTTAGGTCGTCTCATAATGGACTCCTTTCTTCTTTTAGTTTTAAACTTGACTTTGGCAAAGATAAAAAATCTTTCTTACATTCTTCGGGGAGAAGCAGCGTAATCCCAGAAGATTATGAATGAAAATATTTCTACAACGACTTTTCCGGATACATCGCATTCCACCATTCCGGTTGGTTTTTGAGCCATTTGGCGAACCAGGCGTAGATGGTTTTATTCCATTCGGCACGTTTTTTATAGTCCAGTATCTGGTGGTTTTGTCCTACGACCTGGACGAAAGCTGTCGGTTTGCCTAACAGTTTCAAGGCTGTAAACATCTGGATGCTTTCGCCGATCGGCACGTTCGTGTCGACCGTGCCATGCAGGAAAAGGATCGGGGTGTTGATTTTGTCGGCATTGAACAGCGGGCTTTGAAGCGTGTACATATCCCGTGCGTTCCAGGGATAACTGTTCGCACTTGCTAAGGCACTGTAGGAATATCCCCAGTAGCCTTCACCCCAATAGCTGGTGATGTCGCTGATTCCGGCATGGGAGATGGCGGCGGCAAAGATATCCGTTTTCGTTTGCAGGTATTGTGTCATGAAGCCACCGTAGGACGCTCCTATACAACCGATCTTCCGGGCGTCGACAAAGTTGTGTTCGGCACAGAACTTCTTTGTCCCTTCGATGATCTCGTCTCCCGTACGCTGTCCCCAGGCATTCACGTGGCGGGCGGAAAACTCCTGTCCGAAGCCGGTTGCCCCGCTCGGTTGGATGATATAGACGATGTAGCCCAGTGCCGCATATACGTGCGACGGATACCGGTTCTCGAGCGAACGTTCCGTCGGGCTGGTTCCTCCATAGTAGTTCACGATCATCGGATATTTCTTATTGGGATCGAAATGAGGCGGCAGGTAATAACGGCCGTAGATCGTGTCGCCGGCAGCCGCCCGGAAATTCCAGTCGTGCACTTCGCCGAGGGTGATATCTTTCAGAATGCCGGCGGAAAGGTCTTTCAGGCAAACGGAGGTGTTCTTTTTCAGGTTGACGGAGTAAAGGCGTTGCGAGTTGGAGGCGCTTTCGCCGAAGTAGACCAGTTCGGGAGCATCCGTTGCTATGCTATAGCCTGAAACGATATCTTCCGATAAAGGATATTCAAAAAACGATTTGTTTGTTTTTTGAAAATTAAAAGAATAAAGTCTGACACGATCTTTGTCTTCAGCCGTAAAATAGATAGTCTGGTTTTTGGTATCGACTTCGAAGCCTTGAACGGAAGGATGGAAATCTTTGGTTATGGAATATCCTGTAACCGGAGACAGGCTGCCCCCTGTGGAATAGAGGAACAGTTGCCCATCGCTCATATTGGAGGTCTGTCCTTCCCTGATGTTAAGCCCCCGACCGTTCAGCGCTTCTCCTGAGCCGGATATGACAAAGAGGGTGGGGTTGCCTTCTGCCATGAATTTGGCTTGGCTGATAAAGGGGTCTTTCAAAATCAGGTTGAATGTTCCGCCTTGCAGATCCATTAAATATAAAGAAGTCGTGGAAAAGGGCCTTTCTGTCAGTGTTTCTTCACTGCAGGTAAAAAGGAGATATTTCCCATCTGAGGAAATATCGTTTAAATAGGTAGATCTGTGTCCGAATGTAAGACGTGCCAATACACCGGTATTCAGATCGTATTTATGCAGAAAGACACGGTTCCGCCATCCCGGCTGGCGGTCGTCGGGCACAAGTATCTGTTGCAGGTCATCTTTCTCTTTCGGTCCTTCCTCTGTAATGGAAAAGATCAGGAAATCTTCTGTCGGAGCAAAACTGAACCAGCCGTCGGGGAGGTTGCCGGCAAGGACTGTCTCTGCCCGGGTTGCCGGGTCGATCGTGACAAGTTCTTTTCCCTGTATGCCTTTGCGGGTATAGTAAAGGCGGTTGCTGCGGGGCATCCAGCTGTAATGATTACTGCTGCTTTCCATTAAAATTTGCCCTGTGGCTCGGTCGGTCACTTGCTGGAACGATTCGGTGTCGCCACCGGGGTAAGTTGTCTGGTAGGCGGTCAGCAGGTATTTGCCGTTGGGGGAGAGACTGACGGAGCGGAAGCGCGTACCGTCGAATACATCACTCAGGGTGTAGCGTTTCTCCGGATCGGTTGTCGCCGTGACAACGGCTTTGCTGTCTGTCTTAAAGGTGGCTTTCGGAATATTGTTCGTTTCGCCTGAGGCAGTGAGATATTTGATTACGACTTCGTAGCGGCGGGGTTCGAGCGTGAGTTTGAGCTCGCCGTTGGCGGGTGTCTGTTTCTCATTGTCGATATAAACCTCGTAATGTTCCGGCCCGCTGATCAGAAGGCTCCCGTCCGTATAGCGGTCGCTGTTCAGATAGAAAGAGGCGAGACTGACGGAGTAGTTTTTGCTTTGTCCGTTTGGGGTGTCGGCATCAAGTGTCCGGGTACTTTCCCGAACATTATTGAAGGGAATAGCCGTTTTTAATAACCCGGCATCTGTAAATTTCTTACTGTTCACGTCAAGACTGTCGACGATGAACGGCTCCTTTATCTCGTAAGGGCCTGCATACCTGAACTGCTTAACCGGCACTTCTTCTGCAAAAAGGCTGCAACAGGTGCAGAGGGCGGAAAGGATAAGTACGTTTCTTTTCATGGGGAAATATGTTAGATATTCTGTTGTCAAAGGTACAAAATATACCGGGAAAGGTTATGTAATAAGAATAAATAAAACCTCTGATCGTTGGGTAATAATCAAATGATGATTATATTTGCAATGTCAAAGTTCAATAATGATTATTGAGGAAGAAGGTCTAAATGGCCGGGAAGCTTATCTACAAGATTTAAGGTTCCTCCTCCGACATGAAAACGAACTCCTTTCAGAGGGGTGGTTGACACAGGAGGATCTGGACGAGTTAATCAATGAAGACTGTAAGGGTATTGTTGATGCTTTGACAGATGAATGATTTGGGTAGCCTCTTCGGAGGCTACTTCAAATCTTCATCACAAGATATAATTTAGGAGAATTGTTATGGAAATGAGAGAAGAAATCAAGGCGTTGTACGAAGACTTTTTTCTATTAAGTACAGAGGAAGAACGGAAGATTCATGATGCGAAACTTGCGGCTTACATGAAGACTGTACCCGTTAGCAAACGGAGGGAGGCCGGTCTCATACTCAGGGAGATTATGGCAGAAAGGAAAAAGCTCAAGTCTCCTAAAGTGGAGATGAAAGTAAAAGAAAAGCTGAAAGATATTCAGGATGTCATATCTTTATCGTATATTGCAAAAGAATTTTTCGGAAAAGACAGAACCTGGTTGTACCATCGTATAAATGGAACATTGATAAATGGAAAACCTGCTGCTTTTACGGAAGACGAATTGAAAGTATTGTCTGTCGCTTTGAAAACAATAGGGGACAGGTTTATAGATACTTCCGCTTCAATAATATGAAGTTGAACTTTGACAAGAAGAAAAGCCTCCACGAGTTGGAGGCTTTTCTATTTTCTACTTACTGGATATTAATCTCGTCCACAAACAAGAACGCCGGATTACCCGCACCTCCGTGCCATGCCGGCAGTTTGTCGCTCTTGATGATGACTTCGACATAGCGGGCTTTTACCGGTGCGAAGGAGAGTTCCTGCGGATAAAGGCCGTCTTTGTCGTCTTTGCCTAAAGACGGGATTGTCTTGGATGCTACTTCCTTGAAGTTCTGTCCGTCGTCCGAAACCTTTACCGTAACGCCTGCCGCGCCCATGATCCAGTCTCCTTTCACTACATTCGTGTTGAAGGCTACTTTGCTGAACTCGGTCGGCTCTTTCAGGTCGATAACGGCATCCAGATCCTTGCCCTGGAATCCCAGCCAGCGTCCGGTTTTGTAGTTATCGTTGCCACTCAGGCCGTCGGTCATTTCCTGGCCGCCATTGAAGTCATAGCCTTTGCTGGGAGCCACCTTCAGCGTGACCGGCTTGGCTGTTGCCTTGTTGAAGTCGATCTTTTCGGAGAAGATACGGCTGTTTCCGGTCGGGCGGATTGCTACTGCTTTTACTTCTACGTTTTCCTTGATGCGGAGAGGGGCTTCGTATTTTGGGCTGGTTGCCGTCGGTTCGCTGCCGTCGAGCGTATAATGGATGTCTGCGTTTCCTTCTGTTTCGAGTGTCACGACGATTTCGCCTTTGTCACCATCGGTGGCGAAGGTGGCGCGGATATCAAAGATATGTTTGGCATAGTTGTAACCCAGACGATCGTAGAGTTCGGTCATGCGAACCAAACGCGGCAGGAAAGCCTTGAAATCTTTAGGGGCATTTGTCCATTGCACTTCCGCCAGCGCATCCATGCGCGGCATTATCATATATTCGACCTGGCTGAATGTCGGGATATATTCTGTCCAAAGGTTCGCCTGCACACCGGTTACATACTTCTGGTATTCTTCCGGGATTCCGGCAGTCGGCTCGAACGAATAAACGCGTTCCAACGGCAGGTAACCACCGATGGCAAGCGGGTCGTGTTCCGTGTCGGTAGACTGGTAGTAGTCGAAATACAGGTAAGAATTAGGCGTCATAATCACATTATGTTTCTGTTTGGCAGCCTCGATACCGCCGTCCACACCGCGCCAGCTCATCACCGTCGCGTTCGGAGCCAGTCCGCCTTCCAAGATTTCGTCCCAACCGATGATATGGCGTCCCTTGCTTTCGACGAATTTCTCCATGCGCGAGATCACATAGCTTTGCAGATATTCTTCGGCCGAATGTTTGCTGTCCCCTTTGATTCCTTCCGCCTTGATGCGGGCCTGGCATTTCGGGCAATTCTTCCAACGCACTTTCGGGCATTCGTCACCGCCTACATGGATGTATTCGGACGGGAAGAGGTCGATCACCTCGCCGAGCACATCTTCGAGGAAGATCATTGCCTTTTCATTACCGGCACAGATCACGTCGTCGGAAACGCCCCACTGTGTCCATACTTCATACGGTCCGCCCGTACAACCCAGTTCCGGGTAGGTCGTGATGGCTGCCAATTGGTGCCCCGGCAGGTCTATTTCGGGGATGATCGTAATGAAGCGTTCTTGAGCGTAAGCGATCACGTCGCGGATTTCATCTTGCGTGTAGAACATACCTTCGCCATAAGGCTTGCCGTCATATTTGCCGGAGTTGCGTCCGATTACTGTCTCCTTGCGTTGCGAACCGATCTTGGTCAGCTCCGGATATTTCTTGATCTCGATGCGCCATCCCTGGTCGTCCGTCAGATGCCAGTGGAAAGTGTTCATGTTGTGCAAGGCAAGAATATCGATAAACTTCTTGATCGAATCGGCCGGGAAGAAATGGCGGGAGACGTCGAGGTGCATACCGCGGTACGGGAAACGGGGGTAGTCATTGATGCTTACGGCCGGAAGTTCGATATCCATTCCTTCGGCCACGGCGGGGATAGACTTGCGCAAGGTCTGCACGCCATAGAAAATGCCGGCGTTGGATGCCCCGGCGATCTCGATGCCGTTCTCGCTGACCAGCAGGCGGTAGCCTTCCGGGTTACGGATGTCGGAAGCGATCGACAGATGAATGCTTTTGTCTGCGTTTCCGGCGATCACTTTCGGTTCATATCCCGTAGCCTCTTTGATATAGGAGGCAAGGAAACGGGCGGTCTGTCCCATTTCCGTATCCCCTTCCTGATAGGAGATCGGGGTAGACGGCTTTAACAGGAACGGGGCGCTGCCTTGTGTCACCACCTCTTGCGGAAGCGGGATAATGGCATAGTCTCCTTGTGCTTTTTTACCATCCGAACAAGCCATGGCTCCGGCCATGGCTGTCAGAATACATGCATACTTCGTTAGTTTGTTCATGCGTTTAAAATGTTATAAGTGAGAAAAATAATGATTCTTATTTAGTCCAGTAGTCCACGACGGTGACGGCAGATGCCTTGTCGCCTAATACTTTCCCGAAAGCCTTATGCGCTGGGTGGACCAGGTAGGCGTTGCGGTCGGCGTCTGAATGGAACGTCAGGAAGAAGCAATGTGTCAATCCCTGTTGCAATCCTTCGGGACTGCAATCCGTTCCCCATTCGTACCCTTTAATCAGGTCTATCTGGGAAGGAAGCGCGCAGAAAGCGTCTTCGACTTCCTTGATCTGTTGGGCGGATACTTCGGGTTTGAAACCGAACATGACTACGTGGCGAAGCACTTTCTCCTGCTTGGGAGCATTGCTGCAACAGAACATCAGGGCCGAGAATGCCAGGATGGTCAGTGATGCAAAGATTGTCTTTTTCATGATGATTTGGATTAATTAATGATTATAGTCAGACAAAGATAAAGATAAATAGCCGACTCCCCTATAATATAACAGGCTTTTTCTTCAGTCTGATGGTAATATCGTTTTAGTTTCATGCAAGGGAAACTTTTGTTTCCTGCCGGTGAAACTTTATTTTCTCCTGCGGGAAACTTTTGTTTCATGCAGGGGAAATAAGTGAAACTTTTTGATCGGATTTGAAAAAGTCGTTTACCTTTTTCACGGTGCTGCACTGGGTATAGGCATCGTGACAGTAGATGATCGCCTGTTTTTCAATGAACGCCTCTTCCAGCATCCGCATTTTCTCGTTGTAGGAAACGACAGGATAGGTGTCGTATGCCGAGATCCATCCGGGTGAAACGCTTGCCGCCAGCGGGATGACATCGCCCGCGAAGACATAGGTGCGCTCAGGAGTCGTGATGTAAGGAGCGATTTGTCCCGGCGTATGGCCGTCGAACAGGCGCAGGTCGATGCCGGGGCAAAGGTTCGTGCCGGCTTCGATGAGGCGGAGTTTACCGTTGTCGGCTACGGCCTGCATGTTCTCGATGAAATAGGAGTCTGTTTCGAGCGCGTTCGGATGCAGGAAGTTCTCCCATTGCGCACGGCTTACCCAGTGGGTGGCGTTCGGAAAGGCCATTTTAAAGAGAGGCTTTCCATCCGGTTGCTCTTCTTTTTGTGTCGTATATCCGCAATGGTCGAAGTGGAGGTGTGTGAGAACGACATCCGTAACCTCCTCACAGGCAACGCCCCGCCTTTGAAGCTCTTCCCTCAGATCGACTAAGTCGAAGAAGTTGTAATAGCCGAGTTGCTTTAGGTGTTTGTTGCCCGCCCCGTTGTCAACGAGTACGGTTTTCCCGTTCCCGTCGCGAACCAATACACTGCGCATCGCCAGAATGCATCCGTTATGCTCATCGCTTGGATAACGGCGGCTCCAGGCGGTTTTAGGAACCGCTCCGAACATGGCGCCTCCGTCTGCATGGAAAAAGCCTGTGTCTATAAGTTGAATATCCATAAATTATACTTTTTCCAACAAAGATAGGGAAGTTTTTTCTTTCGAACTCATGCTAAGGGTGAATGAAATTGTGTACATTTGCAGGCAAAATCTGAGTGATGCGAAAAGTTCATTTAATCTCCGTAACCGAGCCTCTGTTGTTTGACTTAGCCCTGGCTATTCACCAAAAAGGATATGAAGTAAGCGTATCCGGTGTTGGACTGACTGATACGACCCTTGCCAGACTGGAAAAAGAAGGTTGTACTTGCCATGGAGACGGATGGTTTCCGGAGAGATTAACTAAAGATATACATTTTGTGGTATTAGGGGCAGCAGTCCGGCAGGACAACCCCGAATTGATACGCGCAAAGGAACTGGGATTATTAGTGCTTTCGATACCTGAATTTATATTTCAGCGGACGAAAGAGAAGACGCGGGTAGTTGTTGCCGGCAGCCGGGGAAAGAAGACGATCATCTCGATGATTGTCTGCGCCTTGAGGCGGCAGAAACTTGCGTTCGACTATGCGTTGACCAGCGAAGTGCCCTTGTTGCCCGACCGTGTGCATCTGAGCTACGAAGCCCGGATCGCGATTATCGAGGGCGACGAGCATGTCACGTCCGCTTTAGAGAAACGTTTCCAACTCGAGTTTTATCGTCCGCATATCGCTATCCTGACCAATTTGATGTGGACTTCCGCGACCGACCATGCCACACCGGAGGCCTATCATACGACTTTCCGTACGTTTGCCTCTTCCATCGAACGCGGGGGAAAGCTGATCTATTTCGACGGTGATCCTGTTGTCAAGCAGCTTGCCCAGGGGGTACGCGAGGACATAACGGCCATGCCTTATGATCAGCATGTCGTGGTCGAGAAAGAGGGGAAGACTTACTTGCAGACTCGCTACGGGGATTTCCCCGTTTATATTCCGGACCGCTTTTTCCTGATCAATCTGAATGCTGCCCGCCTGGCCTGCCGCCAGTTAGGTGTAAAAGATGCGGATTTTTATCAGGCATTATCCGAATATAGTGTATCTTTGCTCCCATGATTATAGCGAGACAAAAAAGAAAAGAAAATATTGCCGAATATCTGTTGTACATGTGGCAGGTGGAAGACCTGATACGTGCCAACAATTTCGATATGGATTCGATCCGTCGCACGGTCGTGGACCGTTACGACCAGCCGGACGATGTGAAGGAAGAGATTGCCAAATGGTATGAGGAGCTGATCGAGATGATGCGTTCCGAAGGGGTGATGGAAAAGGGACATATCCAGTTGAACAAGAATGTGATCATTGCCCTGACCGACCTGCACCTCCGCCTTCTGAAATCGCCGAAGGAAATGGTGTATGGGGCGGCTTATTATAAAACACTCCCTTTTATCGTTCAGCTCCGTGCCAAATCGGGCGGTGAAGACTTGCCTGAGTTGGAGACATGCTTCAATGCCATTTATGGTTTTTTGATGCTGAAGATGCAGGGAAAAGAAATCAGCCCCGAAACGATGGAGGGGATCAAACAGATCAGTTCGTTCCTGGCGCTTCTGGCCGAGAAGTATCGTGAAGATATGAATGGAGAGCTGAAATTAGAAGAATAAGACAAGATGAAAACGATTTTAGTAACAGGGGCTAACGGGCAATTAGGCAATTCGATCCGTCAGTTGGCTGCCGGATATCCGCAATATGCGTTTGTGTTTACGGATGTAGATACGCTCGACATCTGTGATGCTCAGGCTGTGGATGCTTTTGTCAAGGAGATGCAAGCCGGTTATATCATCAATTGTGCCGCCTATACGGCTGTGGATAAGGCGGAGGATAACGAAGCGCTTTGCCTCAGTATCAACCGGGATGCCGTACGGAACTTAGGTGAAGCGGCACGTGCGGCAGGGGCAAGGGTGATCCATGTTTCTACCGACTATGTGTTTGACGGTACGAATCATTTGCCCTATGTGGAAACGGACCGGACTTGTCCGGCTTCTGTCTACGGGCGTACGAAACTTGCCGGCGAACAGGCATTGCAGGAAGTTTGTCCGGATGCGGTAATCATTCGTACGGCATGGCTGTACTCCGAGTTCGGTAATAATTTTGTCAAGACGATGTTGCGTCTGGGATATGAACGGGAGCAATTGCCTGTCGTGTTCGACCAGGTCGGTTCGCCGACGTATGCCGGTGACTTGGCGGCCGCTATTTTGGCGGTGTTGGTGCAGGCTGAGGAAGGTGCTTTCGCTCCGGGTATCTATCATTTTTCTAATGAAGGGGTTTGCAGCTGGTATGATTTTGCCGTGAAGATTATGGAGCTGGGTAATGCGCCCTGCCACGTTCTCCCGATCGAATCCAAAGATTATCCCGCGAAGGCAGCCCGTCCGCATTTCAGCGTCCTGAACAAGGCTAAGATCAAAGCAACATACAAAATAAGCATCCCCCATTGGGAAGCGAGCCTGCGGACTTGCATGAAGGGAATCGGCGGAAATCAGAATAATTCAATAGGTAAGTAAATGAAGTAAGAATAACAAAAACGAAATAAGATACATAACAATGAGTCAGTATTCAGAAGAGATTGAGAGAAGAAGAACGTTTGCTATTATCAGCCACCCGGATGCCGGTAAGACGACCCTTACCGAAAAGCTGTTGCTCTTTGGGGGTGCCATCCATGTGGCAGGTGCCGTAAAGTCCAACAAGATCAAGAAGACAGCTACCTCCGACTGGATGGAAATTGAAAAGCAGCGTGGAATCTCCGTCGCAACCTCCGTGATGGCTTTCGACTATTCCGGTCATAAAATCAATATCCTCGATACCCCCGGCCACCAAGACTTCGCCGAAGATACGTTCCGTACGCTGACGGCAGTGGATAGCGTTATCATCGTGATCGATACCGCAAAAGGTGTGGAAGCCCAGACCCGTAAGCTGATGGAAGTCTGCCGTATGCGTAAAACCCCCGTGATCGTGTTTGTCAATAAGATGGACCGCGACGGTAAGGACCCGTTCGATCTGTTGGACGAGATCGAAGAGGAACTGCATATCAATGTGCGCCCGCTGAGCTGGCCGATCGACATGGGACAACGGTTCCGTGGCGTCTATAATATATATGAACAAAAATTGAACCTCTATACTCCGAGCAAGCAGTATGTGACGGAGAACGTGGAATTTAAGGATATCAACAGCCCGGAACTTGAAAACTATATCGATGCCGGACAGGCCGAAAAGCTGCGTTCCGATATCGAACTGATAGAAGGTGTCTATCCTGAATTTGATGTCGATACCTACCTGAAAGGAGATATCGCTCCCGTGTTCTTCGGTTCTGCCTTGAATAACTTCGGAGTGAAAGAGTTGCTGGATTGCTTTATCAATATTGCTCCTTCTCCCCGTCCCGTATCGGCAGTGGAACGTGTGGTAGATCCGGAAGAGGACGCTTTCTCCGGCTTTATCTTCAAGATCCATGCCAATATGGACCCGAACCATCGCAGTTGTATCGCTTTCGTAAAGATTTGTTCCGGACGTTTCGAACGTAATGCCAACTACAAGCATGTCCGTTTCGGAAAGATGATGCGTTTCAGCAGTCCGACGGCTTTCATGGCGCAGAAGAAGGAAGTGGTGGACGAGGCTTTCGCCGGCGATATCGTCGGTTTGCCCGATACCGGTAACTTTAAGATCGGCGATACGCTGACTTCCGGTGAAGAACTTCACTTCAAAGGATTACCGAGCTTCTCTCCTGAAATGTTCAAATATATCGAGAATGCCGATCCGATGAAGGCCAAGCAGTTGAATAAGGGTATCGAGCAGTTGATGGACGAAGGTGTCGCCCAGCTCTTCACGAACCAGTTCAACGGGCGTAAGATTATCGGTACGGTCGGGCAATTGCAGTTCGAAGTAATCCAGTACCGCCTGCTCCACGAATATGGGGCGCAGTGTAAATGGGAGCCGATCAGCCTGTACAAAGCCTGTTGGATAGAAAGCGACAATGCCGTCGCCCTCGAAAACTTCAAACGCCGCAAAGCCCAGTATATGGCACTCGACAAAGAAGGCCGCGATGTCTATCTGGCCGATTCCGGCTATGTGTTGATGATGGCACAACAGGATTTCCCGGATATAAAGTTCCACTTTACGTCGGAGTTCTGATAATCGGGAGAAAGAACAAACAAAAAGGAGAACCGGTAAAAGATCATCTCTTCATCTGTTCTCCTTTTTTATTATATATAACATCGCTTATCTCTTATCTTCGTCATCCCCTTTCAACCATCTCCTGCCGGAACGGGTACGTGAAGTCCACCAATACAGAATCGCAACGAATATGATTCCGGTTATATTAATCATTGTCATCATGTCTAATTTCATAATATTTATTGTTTTAGAATGTAATTTGCATATAAACCTAATAAGGTTGTCAAGCAAAAACCTGAAATTACTTTTGCCCAATTTGCAACATTGCTTATATCTGAATAGAGAGGTAATACTCCTCCCAGCACAATTGCCGCGAAAATAAGTTTAGCCAGATCATAAACGAACTTACCCAAGTTTTCGATTCTTACCTTTTCTTTACTTTTCTGTTCTTCTCTGGACTTCTGCTGTTTGCTGAATGTTCCCATAGTCAGGTTGTCTTATAGTTACTACTCAAAAGTAAGTAGTAGGAGCAAATATATAGTTTATCTTTGATAAGTGACGGATAATTTACAAAATATTTTTGATTTCCATTAAAGAGCCAACCGTGTAAGTCGGTGTAAACCCTTTTGCCGGCAGTCCTTCCGGGTTCAGCCATAGCTGGTCGATTTTGGAATTGTGAGCGCCGATGATGTCGGCTTCCCAGCTGTCGCCGATCATCAGGCTTTCGCTTCGGCGGGAGTTGGTGTTTTTGAGGGCGAAGTCGAAAATACCTTTATGAGGCTTTTGTATGCAGGCGTCTTCGGAAAGAATCATCCTCTCGAAATAAGGAGCCAGCCCGGAGTTGCTGAGCTTTTTGAACTGGACTTCCCGGAAGCCGTTAGACAGGATATACATACGGTAGGAGGGACGCAGGTATTCCAAAAGCTCGATTGCGCCCGGCACCAAGCGCGTTTTGCGGGTTGTCCGTTGCAGAAAGTCGTTGTTGATCGCCAATACCGCTTTCGTATCTTCTATCCCCAGCGGGCGGAGCATATAGCGGAAGCGTTCGATGATCAGAGTCTGGCGGTCTATTTCATTGTTGCGGTATTGTTTCCATAGCAGGTTATTGTGTGGCCAGTAGATATCGAAGAAAGCCTCGAAGGAGGCATAATACCGATCAAAGTGGTGAGCGGTATATACTTCTTCGAGGCATTCCTTATTATTATGGTACGTGTCCCAAAGGGTATCGTCCAAATCAATAAAAAGACTTTTATATTTCATCATCCTACTTCAATCACCAAATACTTGCCAAGGCTCCAGAACGCTTTTTCGTCTGTGATCTTAAGCGTCATATTGCCGTCTTCGTCCTTTATAAATTCATAAGAACCTTCCGGGTGATTGGATTTCAGTTTTGCTTTGCCTGCGAACAACGGGATTTCCTTCACTTCGCGGATGTCGATGGAAATGAAATAATCTTTGTTGAAGCCGCTTTGCAATACTTTGGATTTGGCAAACAAGCCGCCGCCTGAAAGGATCTTCTGGTCTTTCAGTTCCTTCGACGTACCGAAGCAATAATAAGCGGTATGAAGTTTCTTGTCCTGCTCCTGCAACTTTTCGGACTGGGCTGCAGTCGTAGTAGACAAGTCTTCCACATCTTCGTTCAGAGAAGCGACCATTTCGTCCAATTCCTGGATGCGCACGTTTTTCTTTGCCAGATCTTCCTGTAAAGCAACGATCATATTCGCTTTCTGGTCAAGTTCGGAAGAGAGGCGGCTGATTGTTTTTCGCAAAGCGGAAGATTGGATTCCGCTCTTTTTCAGTTTTTCTTCCAACTCGCTGATCTGCTGTTTGTTCTTTTTCAACGTTTCGCTGATCAGCTGCATGTTCTCTTTGATCTGTTCGCGGTTGCTCTTGTTCAGATCCCCTTTTTGCTGTTGTATGTTGAGATAATTTTCGGCATCACGGATAGACTGGATATCTGCCTCTACGTCATTGAGCGTACCGAGGATTTCATCCATCTCGGCATTACTTTTGGTGTTTTCGATTCTCAGAGAGTCGTTTTCTGCTTTCAGCTTCTTATATTCAGCTGAATTCTGTCCGCAGGAGGCCAGCATGGCTGTGCAAATCGTTGTTGCAATTAATACTTTCTTCATGTTCTTTTTGTTGTTACGTTAAACTTCTGTTCCTGTCTCTGTCTCTTTGTCCTTTTTATCTTTTAAGCCTGCTAATACTATAACAATTTCACCTTTCGGTTCGTTCACGGTGAAGTGAGCGATCACTTCTTCCAGCGTGCCGCGTACGGTTTCTTCGTGTATCTTCGATATTTCACGTGATACGGAAACAGGGCGGTCATTCCCGAAAAACTCAGCCAACTGCGTCAGCGTTTTGACTAACCGGAAAGGTGATTCGTAGAAGATGATGGTGCGATATTCCGTCGAGAGTTCTTTCAGGCGCGTCTGCCTTCCCTTCTTCTGGGGAAGAAAGCCCTCGAAGCAGAATTTCTCGTTGGGCAGCCCCGAAGCAACTAATGCCGGGACGAAAGCCGTGGCTCCCGGCAGGCATTCCACTTCTACGCCTTGACGTACACACTCACGCACCAGCATAAAACCGGGATCGGATATCGCAGGCGTACCGGCATCCGACACCAATGCGATGTTCTCGCCTGCCTTGATGCGGGCCGCTACCTGTTCCACCGTTTTATGTTCGTTGAACTTATGGTGCGACTGCATCCTGTTCTGTATTTCGAAATGTTTGAGCAGGATGCCTGTAGTACGCGTGTCTTCCGCCAGAATGAGGTCAGCCTCTTTCAGAACGCGGATAGCCCTGAAAGTCATATCTTCCAGATTTCCTACGGGAGTGGGTACTACTGTTAATTTTGCCATAACCGATTGTTTTAATTGAAAGTTGGAAATTGAAAGCTGGAAATTCGGGAAAAGAACAATTAATTTTTAATTTTCAATTCTCAATTTCCCATTTTCTAAAGGAAGCGTTTTTCAAGCAGCTTGATAAAGTCTGCTACTGCTTCATCTTCTATATTCCATTTTAATTCGTTATTCAAATAGGTGACCGAGTCTTCATACGAATGAAGATCGTTCAGGTCGTTGATTGCTTTGTTCATCCGGGCCTCGTCGCCACCGAACAGTTCGCGGCGGAAACGGAAACGGTCGTTCAGGCTGAATGCTTTGCGGAAATCCGAAAGATTTTTCTTTTCCAACAGGTCGTTGAGGAATAATCCGGGACGTTCGGGAGGCATTACGGGTTCCGGTTGAACGGCTACCGGTTCTTCCACGGGTGTTTCTTCATGGGGAACCTCTTCTATGACTTCCTCCGTTGCGATCTGTTTTACTTCCGGTTCTTCAACTACGGTTTCCGCTTCGGCTTGGATTGGGGCGGAGGCTATAACCGGAGGCTCCTGTGCCGTTTGTACCGGGGTGGCAACCGATGGAGGAATAGACTGGATCAAAGCCTGATGCTCTTCCATCTGCTTGCGTAGCATTTCGATCTGGGCAGCTTCCAAAGAATGGAGGTCCTTCAGAATCTTATGGGTGAGGTCGAAAGTCTGGCCGAAAAAAGACACCGGGTACACTTCTGCATCCCGCATTCCGGCAACCAACCTTTCAAGCTCCCGGATATCCAAGAGCAGATAATCTATTTTTTCTTTATTCGCCATTCCTTTTACCATTCATGAAAACCTGCAAGCAAGTTTTCGTTTATATTGCAACAAAAATAGGTATTTCTTATATATGTAACGTATTTATTGTATGAAATATTGTTATTCCTTTCGTTGTTAAGTTAGGGCAATCGCGCCAAAATATTCCATTGTACAATGATTCACTTCTGGCAAGAACCGGAATAATTTATTGGGGGGAGCCTGGATAATCACGGATTTAACCTGCTCTGTTGTTTTTTTTATATTGGGTTCACACCACTATAAATCCTATTAAATCATTGTTTTACAGTGAATACTGTGAATGCCGTTCGTTTTTCCGGGAAAAATAGGACTGAGCAGTTCTGTTTTTTTGCCTTCACTACAAACTCTTGAAATTTATCGTTTTACGGGAGGGTGAACCCCGTTTGTTTTTTTCTGATAATGGGCGGAATCCGGTAATTATTGGTCCCCGACCTGTAAAATATAGCCTAAAGGATAAAAATTATAGCCTATATCCTATTGGTAAAAAGGTTATAGGCTGTCTCCCAAAAGGTGCTAACCTTTTTCGGAAGAAGTGCCGACCCTTTGGGATAGGGACAGGCATTCTTTTTAAACATATAAGACTCGCATTCAAAACGAGGAAAATGTGAATCATTATTTGCCGGCATATAACATGGATGAGGAATTTGTAAATAAAGGGAAACCGTAGGGGCGGGGTTCTACTCCGCTCACTTGAAATCAACGTCATTCATTTAAATAACAATGGGCAGAGCAGAGCCCTGCCCCTACGGAACGACAATCATTTTGTATTACCATGTCATCCATGTTTCACACCGGCAAATTGTTATTATATGATTCACTTCTGCCAAGAAGTGAAGCTGTCTTTTTGAGATGTTAAATCATACAAGAACATCCCCTAAAAGGCAAATATTTATATCTGTTTATTATTCAGTGATTTGTATTATTTCGAGTTTCTTAAAAAATATTACCCGCAGGGGTAATTTGAAATACATGGGGTAGAAAACCGAATTTTATGCGCTACTGTTTCGATTTGGCCCAACGGATATTTCGGAAAACTGTACAATAAGCCAGGGATGATAATAAGGTTCGTTTTGAGGAAGATATGAACCCATTAAATGATGATTTATGGGTGTGATGGAATGACATCGTTGTCGAAATGATTGTCGTTCTGTAGGGGCAGGTTCTAAACCTGCCCGATATCGACAAATATACATGTTGCAATCGGGCGGGTTTAGAACCCGCCCCTACAGCGACACCTTAAATATACCGATAAATCATCATTTATGTTTCACATCTGCCAAATTTTGATGCGGTTTTCCTATCCTTTTTATCCCCGGAACCTGGGGGATATGTTGCATAAACGGTCTTGTTTTGTCCTGTAATCCATATATTTTGGAAAATTACGAGTATTTTTTCTTGTTGATTCGGAAAACCTATTTACCTTTGCAACGATTCCGTAGTGGGCAGCGGCTCACGGAGCGCGGGATCAATTACATATTGTAAGCATTTTACGAAGATTATTCCTAATTGAAAATCTGGTAAATTTTTAAGTGTTGCGGAATAATGGACAGTAAATGCTTGCGCTGGTTACGTATAAGTTCATCTACCATTTTTATGGGAAGATTGTTTTATATCGTATAAGGCGCGGGCTATTGTTCTATTATTGTTTGACGGGCTTTTGCAGATGCCTTTAGTTTAATAATAGACAATTGGCCCGCGTTTTTTTTATGCCCGTTCATAATCACTCGCGGGGAGTTGTTCTCCCCTTCGTGAAATTAGTTGTTGGATTTTTAAACACTATTTTATTAACAATTAATTTTTAATGATTATGAACAAGAGATTTTCTACTCTTTTGGTTGCCGCTCTGGTGGCCGGTAGTATGTCTGTTAGCGCCCAGTTGGTGACTGTTGGGAATGCTGCAGAAGGAAACTCCTCTGCTGGGGCTGACGATGCGACGTTTGTTCCGGGCAAGTATTATTATTTGCAAGCTACCGAAGGCGGTGTAACTGCCGGTGCTGCTGAATTTTTGGCTTACCTGAAAGGTCAAGTAACGACAGATTCTTTGGCTGTTGTAGATGACGCCACATTGACAACTGCCGAAGCAACAGACCGTGCTTTGTGGAAAGTGGTTGAAGTGAAAAATCCGGCTACCGGAGCTTTAAGCCACTGGACTTTCGAAAATAAGTACACGGGTACACTGTTGGCAGAAGGTTCTGTGAATGCGTTTAAGTGGATTGATGGAGTTCCTGCTGATGGTTCTGATGTAGCTGCTACTGAACTGACCTCTTTGCAAGGTTTGGATTTGGCAAAAGGTGAATATTATGAGTTCCGTGAAGTTGTTACTTTGTTGGAAAAGTCAGAATATAAACCGACAAACAATGCAATTTTGTATGGTTATGAAATTTTGTCGGGAAAGAAAGTTTCAAGATCATTGCAGCTGGTGAAGTTTGACAAGAATGATGAAGTTGTAGGAGCTTGGGACAATACAACTACAGTTGCCGCAGATAAAGCATTTACTGGTTATGTTGCTGCGACTGATGCTAATCAAGCGGTTGTGACAATTGTGAATGCAGGTAAAAAATTAACCTTCAATGCTGGGACAAAATTTGTGTTCGATGATGCTTATTCAACAATGGCTTCTAATGACGCTTTGAAAATCCAACCGATGGTTCCGGACTTTGAGGTTACAGTGGACGAAGATAACTTTGCCGGTCTTATCAACCCGAAGAAGTTCACCAGCTTCAAATTTACAGGTTTGGAGTCAACGGGGACAAATGTTTTGGCTACTAACGAGTTTGAGTATGTCCAGTTGACTGTTAAGGCATATGAAACAAAAACTGGTAATACAGTTGCTGGTACAGGTACACCTTCTACAACTATTGATGTCCTTCGTGCCAAAGCAAAAGATGCCCAAGGACGTGCCCTATATCTGCGTGTAGATACTGCCAAGTTTGAAGGTGGTGATTATTTCAAACTGAAATTGGATACTCTGACGAAAGACGGCAATGACATTGTTGCTGCTCCTAAAGCCGTGATGCAGTCTTATGCTTTCGGCATTGCTTATGACTATGCAGCTGACTCGGTTTCTATCTATCCGAAGTTCACATTGGCTAAGGCTGCAGATCCTGCAAGTTGGTCTGATTCTGCAACTGTAGTGATCACTACAAATACTGCTGCTGGTAAGGTTGTTGCCATCCATCAGTTCTCTACAGCCAAAGAATTGACGATTGTTGATAATAATGAAGTTTCAGCTAAAGCCAAATACACTTTCGGTGACATCACACCGGGCGGTGGCGTTGCTTCTTTCGAAGATGGCGCAAGCTATTATATCCAGCGTGCAAATAAGGCTGCCAACGTGGCAAACGGCAAGTTCTATGCTAATAGCTTCTATGGCGATGCCCAGTATATGGACTCTGCTTACTATCTGCCGGCAACACAGTGGACAGTAAAAGAAGTGGCAACCGGTACTTATACGATCAAGAACCGTGAAACAGGTAATACTTTGACAAGTGTAGCTGCTGCAGGTGCTATCCTTTATACGGCAGAAGAAGGTACTGTCGCTTTGGCTGGCGGTGACACTGTTAAGTTTATCGCAGCACCTGCTTTGGCAGACAACAAGTATCTGGGTTACCTGAATCTGAAAGAAGAAGATTACCGTAACAATGCTTACTCTATCAGCTTCACAGACTATAATGACATTACGACTTATATAAATACGGAAGACTCTGTATTGAAAGCATCTAATGAAGGCGTATATTTCAAGCTGTCACCTGTTCCTGCAATCGAAAAAGGATTTGGTGCCGACACGTTGGTAAGAAGCGCTTACTATATCTCTGACAGAGAAGGCAAGAAATTTATTACTTACAACGATGCCAAGACTGGCTATAAGTTGTCTGAAACTGCTGAGCCGGTTAAGTTCTTGTTCAGAAACGTAGGTGTTGAAACTTATTCTTTGATTGATTCGGTTGTTACTTTGGCTGATTCCAAAGAATTGATTATTGACATCAAGTCAGGTGCCGTAAGACCTGTTAAAGTGGGTTCTGCTGTTGCTAACAACGCATTCGACATCTTGGTTGAACCGGCTCCTGAATATGTTTTGGATGCTAAGGGCCATTATAACATCGAAAACCTGCGTGGCGATATGTTGGCTGCTGATGCTAACGGATTCGGTATGTTCCGCAAAGAAGGTGAATTGAAATCTGTTTACGAGCCTACAGACTTTGCTTTGTATATCGATACAGCTAAGATCGATCCGATCGAACCGTCTTACTTTATCCTGTCGGGTGCTAAGGCTGGCGAAGGTTCTGAATTAGAAGGTAACTTCTTGCGTGTAATGTCTGACTCTGCAAAGGTTGAAGGTTATAAGGCCGCTAATGGCATGATCCGTTTGGCCTTTGTTCCGGCAAAACGTTTTGCAACAAGCGACTCTTTGTTAGTCAACTATCAGAAAGAAACATTCACGAAGGAAGATAGCGTAGGTTACAAAGGTAAACAGGCTGGTATCGAACAGTTCCAGTTCAAGTTCCAGTACACGAATGTCGAAGGTGAATATTTGGCTGAAAACGCTAATGGTTATTTGGCTTCTTACAACGATGTTCTTTGCTTGGCTACTTCAAAAGATCAGGCTCAGGCTATCCACTTGACAGCAACTGAAGCTCCTACAGCCAGCGAAAGCGTAGAAGTATCTGAAGTAACAATCATTGCAGGCGAAGGAAACGTAACGATCGCTAACGCTGCAGGCAAGAAAGTTGTCATCAGCAACATCCTCGGCCAAGTTGTAGCCAACACAATTCTGACTTCCGACAACGCTGTAATCGCTGCTCCTCAGGGTGTAGTCGTAGTAGCTGTTGAAGGTGAAGAAGCTGTAAAGGCTATCATAAAATAAGATTGAATTTATAATCAAATAATTCTAAAATGTTTGGCCGCGTGCCGTGGAAACGGCAATTACCCTGCGACAGGCGAACAGGCGGCCGGATTTAATATTAATAATACTAAAGTATATTGAATGTTGCCTTTCCCCTGCGAAGGACGAAGGCAGACACAAAACAAGCCCCGAAGGTAGAAACGCCTCCGGGGCTTCGTCGGTTACTACTCTTCGAACTCTTCCGGCAAGTTGACCAGGTAAAGCCGGTGGGTCGCACGTGTAAAGGCGGTGTAGAGCCAGCGGTAAAAATCTTCCCCCAGCATTTCTTCGGTGATATAACCGATGTCCAGAAAGACGTTCATCCATTGTCCGCCCTGTGCCTTGTGGCAAGTGACGGCATAGGCGAATTTGACTTGCAGGACGTTGTAGTGCGGATCGGCTTTCATCTTTTTCATCTTGCCGGCCTTTGTCGGGACATCGTCGTAATCTTCGAGGATGGTATAGAAGAGCTTGTCGTTAAGTTCCTTTGGCAGCGCGGGAGCGTCGGTCTGCAAAGTGTCGAGCAGGATCTTGACTTCCGTTTCGAGATCGTAATCCTGGAAGCGGACCGATACATCGGCAAAGCGAAAACCGTACAGTTCGTAAGTCCTTCGTACGCGAAGCACCTGTATGATTTCGCCGTTCGCGATAAAGTCCATCTCCTTATTACCGGCAGTCCAGAAATAGTTGTTCCTGGCAATCATCAGCCGGTCGCCGGACGAAAGTTCCTCTTCCCGGTACAGGATGCGGTTGCGGATACCATTATTATAAATAGTAGCCCGCTTGTTGGAGCGCGAAATAATCATGGTGTCTTCGATTCCGTCCCGGCTGTAGGCGGAAGAGATCTCTTCGATCAGTTCGTCGCCGTTCACTTTCCTGAAATCCTGGAATCCTTTCAACCTTAATTTGGGGAAAATCTCGACCGTTTCGTTCCGCAAAGCGTCCCTAAGGCGGGTCGCATTGAACAAAATTCCCGAATCTCCGCTTTGGCGGACAACTTGGGTAAGAGTGATATCCTTTACTTTCAAGTTATATCCCCGCAATATCTCCGGATTAAGAGCCGGGCTTTCGGTTTGCATGACGGGAGGCAGCTGCGCCACGTCGCCCATTAGGATCAGGCGGCAGTTCTCGCCGGAATAGACATACTGGATCAGGTCGTCCAACAAGCGTCCGGTACCGAAAACAAACGAGTCCAGTCCTTCATTGGCTATCATGGAGGCTTCGTCGACGATGAACAGCGTGTCCTTATGCAGGTTGTCAGCCGGGTGGAAACCAGTCGGCTCGTTGGAAAAAGCTTTCTGTCGATATATTTTCTTGTGTATCGTAAAAGCTTTCTGCTCGGCATAGCCGGAAAACACCTTTGCCGCCCGTCCGGTGGGGGCGAGCAGGATGCTTTTTTGTTTCAGCTCCGCCATCGTCTTCACCAAGGCTCCGACCAGCGAAGTTTTGCCGGTTCCGGCATATCCTTTCAACAGTAAAAGTGAATCCGTTTCTTCCGAAAGAAGGAAATCAGATAGGACATTTAACGCTAAAACCTGGTCTTCGGTCGGATTATATGGGAAATTTTGTGTAATTTGGCGGCTTAAATAACTATTTATCATTTTGATCGCAATAATTTTCGCGATAAAGGTAGTGTATTAAATATTCTTTTTTAAATTTGCCGAACGAAATAAATTCAAAAAACAATATAAACCATGAAAGTTACATTAAAGATTTTATTGGCTGTGGCAGTAGTACTGCTTGCGTACATGTGTTACAGAAGTATTATGGGTCCGATCGAGTTCAAAGAAGAGAAGGATCGTCGTGAAAATTTGATCAAAAATCGTTTGATCGATATCCGTAAGGCGCAGATCGAGTACAAGAACCTTCACAAGGTGCATGCAGCTAATTTTGATGAACTGAGTAAGTTTTTAAAAGATGAAAAATTGCCGTTCCTTATCAAGGAAGGTGTTTTGACTGACGAACAGCTCGAAAAAGGTATGACTGAGAAAGAAGCCGTAAAGAAAGGTTTGATCAGACGTGATACTGTTTGGGTAACGGCTGTGGACACATTGTTCGGTAGCAATTATAATGTAGACGATATGCGCAATGTACCGGGTGCAAGCGTTCAGTTCTCTATGGATACGGCTACTATTACTTCCGGTTCGGGTTATACTGTAAAAGTATTCCAGTGCGGCGTGTTGTATGACGATTATTTGGGTGATCTGAATAAACAGGAAGTTTACAACTTGAAGGATAAGGCTGAAAAGATGAACAAATATCCGGGTCTGCGCGTAGGTTCTGTTGAAGAAATCAATAACAACGCAGGTAACTGGGAAGATTAATGATTGCCTATGGCTATTAACCTGTCTGATAAGTTAACAGCTGATCATTCGGAAAATTACATAATGTCCATCCGGCTTCGGTCGGGTGGACTTTCTTTTTCCGCATACAGTCCTTCGGTGAACGAAAGTTTCTTTTATAGAGACCTCGAATTCGACCGGACAAAACCTTATGTGTCTTCTCTGAAAGAATGTTTCTTTGAAAACGATTTCCTGACCTGGTTTTACAAACAGGTTAACGTGGTTTGTGTCACTCCCCAATATACGCTTGTGCCGGAAGATGTTTTTCAGGAGAAACAGAAGGCCGAACTGCTCGCCTTCACGTTTTCTTCTCCCGAAGGACGTTGCCTGAATAATGAACTGAAGGATGAACAGGCTGAACTTCTATTCGGAGTGGATGAGGAAGTCTATGAATTTTGTTCACGCTCGTTAGTCAAGCCCCGTTTTATCCATCATGTCAGTCCGCTGCTCTCGTTGTGGAAGAAACAGAGCCGTGCGCGACTGCCCCGCCAGCTGTATGTTGTGCTGCATCGCCGGAGGATGGATGTGGCGTGCTATGCGCAGGGGAATCTGCTTTTCGTGAACTCGTTCGAGTATGAACATACGGACGATATTTTGTACTATATATTATATGTATGGAAACAGACCGGAATGGATCAGCAAAAAGACCAGTTGCGGCTTTTCGGTGACGTGGCCTTGCGGAGTAATATAACGAATACGTTGCGGAATTATTTACAATACATCGATCCGCTGGAGATCCCTTCCGAAGCCTATCTGATGGGGCCGGAGGTGTTGCAGGCTCCGCTGGATCTTATAGCTTTATCATTATGCGAATTATAAGTGGAATATACGGACGGCGCCGTTTCGATGTCCCGTCTACTTTCAGTGCCCGTCCGACGACGGACTTTGCCAAAGAGAACCTTTTCAATGTGATCTCCAATCATATTGACTTCGAGGGATTGGATGCGCTCGACTTGTTTGCCGGGACGGGAAGCATCTCTTTCGAACTGCTTTCACGCGAATGCCGGAGTGTGACGGCAGTAGAGAAGAACAATGCCCATGCTTCTTTTATTGCCAAAGTCGCCAAAGAACTGAAAACGGATTCGCTGACGTTGATACGCGGCGATGTTTTCCGTTATCTCCATTCGGCTCCGGCCAGGAGCTTCGACTTTATCTTTGCCGATCCTCCTTATGCCCTGAAAGAATTGCCCGAAGTGCCGGAATTGGTCTTCGGACGTGACCTGCTGCGGGACGGGGGAATCTTCGTGATGGAGCATCCGAAGACAAACGATTTCTCCGGGCTGCCTTGTTTCTTCCAGCATCGTGTCTACGGTTCGGTGAACTTTTCCATCTTTATTAAAGGAGAGGAGAAAACAGACGCATAAACGATTCGGCTATGCGCTGCTTGACCGGCCGCTTCAGCCAGCGGGACGGGACCAGCCTTTCGCAACTGTGCATGTCGTGCAGGAACACCTTCTTCATCTGCAAGGCGAACGAAGGCTGGTAGACGAATGCGTTGATCTCGAAATTATGCTCGAAGCTGCGGAAATCCATATTGGCGGAACCGATACAGGTCAGTTCGTCGTCCGCCACCATCAACTTCGAGTGCAGGAATCCCGGTTTATAGAAATAGACCTTAACGCCCGCTTTTACCATCTCATCAATGAAAGAATGGGTTGCCATGTTTGCCGTGCGCGTGTCCGAACGCTTGGGAAGCATCAGCCGTACGTCGACCCCCCCTAAAGCCGCTATCTGCAAAGCCTGGTTCAATCCTTCGGTCGGCAGGAAATAAGGAGTCTGGATAAATACATATTTCTTCGCGTTGGCCACTGTGAAGATGGCCGCCTGCAAGAGCGTACGCCATTGCCCGACAGGACCGCTGGTGCAGATCTGCATGATATTGTCGTCCGAATAGACCGGAAGCGGCGGATAGTAAATCTTATCGTTCAGCAGCTTCTTGCTGACCACATACCAGTCGATCAGGAATGCCGCCTGCAAACCGTGCACTCCCTTCCCGATGATCTTGAAATGCGTATCCCGCCATGTTCCCCAGCTGGTCCCTTTCGTGTAGCGGTCTGCAATGTTCATGCCGCCCATGAAGCCGACTTTGCCGTCTATGACAACGATCTTCCGGTGGTTCCGGTAGTTAACCTTACTGGTGAAGACCGGGAAGGCTACTTTCAGGAAAGCATAGACTTCGATCCCGGCGGCTTTCATATCCTTAAAGAACTTGTCTTTTACGTTCCAGCAACCCACGTCGTCATAAAGGACACGGACTTCGACACCTTCTTTTGCTTTTTCGATAAGCAGTTCTTTTACCTTGTTCCCAACTTCGTCGTCGCAGAAGATATAATATTGGATATGGATATGATGGGTAGCCTTGGCAATCTCTTCCTGAAGATCGTGAAACTTGTCCGCCCCGTTCGTATAGATCGTGATGTCGCTTCCGTATAGGAGGGACGACTGGTTGCTGTTTGTCAACAGCGTAACCAAAGGCTGATAGGGAGCGGGAACGGAACAGGCATCCTGCGGGAGTTTACCTTCCTGCGGTCGCTTCATGATGCGTTTGTAGGTACGCCGGGAGATAATCCGTTGCTTCCGGTTATCCTGCCCGAAGAAGAAATAGAACAGGAGTCCGATACCGGGTGCGAGCAGCAGCACGATCACCCAGGGGATCGTTTTCAACGGATTCCGGTTTTCCGTGATGATGACCAGTACCAGTCCCAGAATGGTGACGCAGTATAATATAATGAATATTATACCCACTATCCATTGTATATGTATGTGTACGAGTGCCAGCATTCCGGATGTTTTTTATATCTGTCAGTATGTTGTAATTTGTAAAGATAGGAAGCTAAAACGGAAATAGCAAATGCAAAACTTTGTTTTTGTAAACCATATAAGGGAAACATTGTTCAATCTTTATTACATTTGACGCCATTAAATATAGAATAGACAATGATTACTTATGTTATTATCGGGATCACGGTTATCGTGTCCTATATCTGTTTCGGCAACCACGAGTTGTTCCGGAAGTTGGCTTTCATACCGTATCGTACTGTTCATAATCATGAATGGTACCGGTTGATTACGCATGGTTTCGTTCATGCCGACATGACGCATTTGCTTGTGAATATGTTTACTTTCTGGTCGTTCGGGACATATATGGAAAGTGCTTTCGGCTATTTAGGGCTCGGTGCGGGTGGCTATCTGGGGTTGTACTTTGGCGGGATGGTTGCTGCCTCCCTGTATGATTTGGTCCGCCGGCGTAATGATCCTTATTATGTATCGATAGGTGCTTCGGGGGCTGTATCAGCCGTCTTGTTTACCTCTATCTTTCTGGACCCGTGGGGGAAGATCCTGTTCTTTGCCGTGTTGCCGATTCCGGGAATAATTTTTGGCGTGATCTATCTGGCATACTGCCAGTATATGGCGAAGCAGGCGGGGGATAATGTCAATCATAACGCCCACTTCTACGGGGCGCTTTACGGTTTGATCTACCCGGCTATACTCGAACCTTCGTTGATTAAGGTCTTTCTTTCGCTTTTCTGATAAGGGTTTATAAAAAACGTGCCGACCTTTTTCTGAAAAGTATGTATCCTTTTTGGAAAAAGGTCGGCACGTTTATTTGAGAATCATTTATCAGAATCTTCCCCCCGGAGGCGGACCCATCGGGCCACCATGCCTCGGTCCTCTTCCGCCCGGTCCCTGCACGTCGTTCATGCTGGCTCCTCCTTTGAAGATGCTGAAGCGGTAGATGAAATGTACCATGAAGTAGCTCCCCAGGGTATTGTATTCGGAATCTTGCGTATAGCTGGCGGTTACGCTACGGGAGATGTTACTGCGTTGTTTCAATATGTCGTATATCTTGAAACGGAGTGTCGCCTGTTTCCCTTTCAGGAAAGATTTGGAGGCGGAGGCGTTCCATAATACTTCGTTCTGTTTGAAGCCGTCGGAATAACCTGAGTTTGTCGACCAGTTGATATCACTTTCCACCTTGAAATCGAGTGGCAGGTAGATGGTCGTCGTTCCGCCCACGCCGTAGTTGAAAGCGTTCAGGTCACTCTGTCCCTGAAGTGAGTTCTGTGTTCCGTTGTAGCGGATGTTACCGTTCAGTCCGAGGTCCAGATAGTCGGAACGAAAGTCGATACCCGCACGTTCCATCAAAACAAGATTCTTGTTTGTGTTTTTCTCGTCATTGATAAAAACGTTGTTGTTGGCATAAGAGGCCATTGTCATGGAGTTGATTGAGAACTTGCGGTTCTTGAGAGGGGTGTTGAACAGGACGCGGATATTCCCGTTGTAGTTCCCGTTTACATTATCGTAAGTCGTCATCTTTTTACCTGTGTTCCCGACATAGACAGACTTGTTGACAATAGCGTTGATTATATAGTCGAAATTCAACATCACCATCAGTGCCGTTTGCTTGTCCGGGACGAACTTCTGGAAACGCAGGAAGAAGTCGTTGGTATAGGTCGGCTTCAGATCCGGATTACCCATTGTCGTATTCAGCGGGTCGGAGATATCGGCCACTGGCTGCAATTGTGTCATGCTGGGTTGGCTGGTACGTCCGCGGTAGTTGATGCGAAGGTTTGTCCGCTTGTCGAATTTATAGTTGAAACGGATCATTGGCGAGAGATTTACCACATTGCGGGACAACTTGGACAAGATCGTGTCGCCCACGAAGTTCTCGCTCGTGCTGTGCGACGGGTCTAACGTCAGACCGACCGTGTAATCATATTTTTCCCGGATCGCTTTGAAGGCAAGGCTGACCTGCTGGTTGATGAAGTTGTTGCGGTAGCTCTTGCTGTAAGCCGTGTCCAGCAGATTGTAATCTTCGCTTCCCTCTTCACGTGTGTAAGAGTTTTTCAAGGACTCCTGCTTGTTTTGCCGGATGCTGTAGGTTGCCTGGATGAAATTATTGTGGCCGATCGGTTCTACCCAGGATAAATAAGCCCGGTAGTTGAACCCTTTGTTGTCGTAACGGAAACGCTGGTCCACCAGTTCGTTGTCCATTCCGTTCGCCATCATCAGATACTCGGTGTTCGAATAGTTCAAACCTTTATTATAGGAATCGCTTAGCCCGCCCGATAAAGATCCGCTGAAGACGCGCCCTTCGCTGTTGAGTTTCCGGCTAAACTCCAGGCGGGCGTTGAGGTTATAACCGCTCCCGTCGGAAAGGTAATCGGATTCACCGATGTTGACCGTGTCGCGGTTTCCGTTCAGCGTGTTGAAGGTGCTCCCTTCGCGGTTGTGGCTGTTGCTATAGCTGAAACTCGGACGGAAGATGATTTGGGTGAGCGAGTCGGGTTTCCATTCCATACGGAGGTCGGCGGCCACATTGTCGCTGCGCGTGTTGCTGTTATTGTTTTCGTTGTAATACGAGGTGCTGTCGCCCGGTAAGATATTTTGCCGGTTACTTTTGCTGATCGCATCATTGTCGGAATGAGAATAACGAAGGTTACCCCCGATTGTTAGCTTCGGATTAAATTCCTTACTGAAGTTCAAGCCGATATTGCCGGATGTCGTGATACCGTTGCCGGCCCCGCCGCCCCGGCGTCCACGCGGTCCGCCCATTCCAGAAAACATGGTGGAGGCAAGGTCAGAGAATCCCATATTGTTTGTATTGTTGATGCCTCCCATCAAAGTCAACTGGTCGTTGTTGATGAAACGGTTCACCATAAAGTTCCCTTCATACCGGTCTTCGCTACCGTAGCCGGCAAAAGCATTTCCGAACCAGCCTTGCTTCATACCGGGCTTGACGGTCAGGTTGATGACGGTTTCCTCTTCGCCGTCGTCGAATCCGGTCATCTTGGCCATATCGCTCAGTTTATCCAAAACCTGTACTTTGTCGATCATTTTCGAGGGCAGGTTCTTGGAGGCTACTTTCGGGTCGTCGGAGAAGAATTCCTTCCCGTCGATCAGTACCTTTTTGATTTCTTTCCCGTTGACCGTGATCTTCCCTTCACTGTCCACTTCCACACCCGGCATCTTTTTCAGCAGGTCTTCCAGCGTGGAACCTTCCGTGACTTTATAGGAATCCGCATTATACTCCATCGTATCGTTGCGTACCGTCACTTCCGGTGCTTTCCCGATCACGACAGCTTCGCCCAACTGGATCGCTCCGTCGGCAAGTGCGAGTTTGCCTAACTTGACCGGATTGGTTTTTCCCGTAATACGCAGGGGTTGATAGAGCGGATCGAATCCGACAAACGACACGTGCAGCAGATAGCTGCCGTTCTTTATATTCTTGAGAATGAAACTTCCGTTGCGTGATGTGGCGACACCTCCGATCATGGAACTGTCTTTTACGCTTAACAAACGGACTGTTGCCTGTTCGATCGGTTCATTGGTCCCCTCCTCAATCACCGTTCCGGTGATGTCTATACCGTGCTGTGCATACGCCGGCATAGTCAACAGAATTAAAAACAGAATAAAAAAATACCTTCCCGATTTCATAACTTTTGTTTTATCTTATCTGATATTAAGTACGAGAAGATAGACACGGCAGTTTCCCGTTAGTTTAATAAGGTTTGGCTCGATTTTGATTTATTAACTAAAAAATAACCTTTGACAGATTGATACTGTTTCAGCTTTCTTACTATCTATATGAAGCGTTAAAAAATATTACCCGCTATAGTAATTCCATTTACTATGGCTATTAATCGTAATTAGGTGCTATAGTAGTTACATTTTGATAATACGTTTTTAGCCCAGGATGTTTATTAAGAGGGGCAAATAATCTTTTAATTTAAGGCGAAGTATCTTAAGTGCCTGCGATATTCTGTACTCGACGGTTTTTACCGATATCCCGAGTTTCTCGGCGATCTGCACATTCGTCTTTTCCCCGAAACGGCTCATGGCAAATGTCTCCCGATAGGTTTCAGGCAGGTTCTCGATCGCTTTTTGTATATTTTCCGTCAGTTCATTCACGAAATAGTAGTCCGGGTCCTCAAACTGATCTTTTATCTTCTCATAGATCTGGGTATGTATACGTTCGTGATACTGGTTTTTCCTGATCGCATTGAGGCAGCGGTGCTTGGTGGAGATAAACAGATAAGATTTCAAAGACGTCTCAATCACAAGATTCTCCCGTGTCTCCCAAAGGAAAAGCATCAACTCCTGCACAAGCTCTTCAGAATCATCATCGGAAATATACTGGGACGCATATTCGCAAAGGGGGGAGTAATACTTGACAAACAGTTGTTTGTAAGCATCCTTATCTCCTTGTTGTAATAGTATTGTCAAGTTATTTTCATCCATATCCCTTCGTTTTGTTGTTTTCGATCTCTTCGAACAAATGTAAGGATAAATGAATAAAAACAATAATGTGAATTCGAATCTTTTTACATGTTTTTTTAATTTAAAATAGAAAAGTAGCCTTTTATATTCATGAAACATGCTAAAAATCAGTATGGAAGAGCTAAAGAAAAATACATGATACAAATTGTTTGAATAAAAATTTTGATATAATTCAGCAAAACCGTTTAGGGTGTCTCTTCTTGAGATTTGTCATATATACAGAATGGAATCAGAGAATACATATATGACAGTCAATGGGTCGGATAGTTCTATTATTTTTAGATACATCCGGAATACTGCTTCTGAAGAGGAGAAAGTACAGGTGGATATTTGGTTGAAAGAAGATCCTGAGCACGAAAAAATGCTGTTACAGATTGCCCGTATTTACTATGCCAGCCGGACGCAGGAGCGGATTACTTCGCGTGACTCTTTGCGGGCGTATCAAGAAATTCAAAAGAAAATTCAAGTTCACGTTAGAAGATTTTTGTTGAAAAGAGTATCTGTTTATGCCGCATGTTTTTTGGTTGGCTTGATAATCTCGTCTGTCATTTATTGGAAAAAGAAGGATAGCGTTTTACCAACCCATCAAATGGTAACAATTCAAGCAAATGCAGGTATGCGTACCCATTTTAATTTACCCGATGGTTCGGTTGCGTATCTGAATTCTGGAAGTATATTATCTTATCCATTATCTTTTGACAAGAATGTACGGCGTATAAGCCTTTCTGGAGAAGCTTATTTTGAAGTTGTCCATAATCCGGAGCAACCTTTTGTCGTAAGTGTTCAAGATGATCGCATGAGGGTAAAAGTGCATGGAACAGAATTTAACGTACAAGCGTATAAAGAAGAAAATCAAATTCAGACGACTTTGGTCTCTGGTTCAGTAGATATAGAAGTTGTTAGAAACGGACAAGTTGCAAAAAAGGCACATTTGAATCCTTCTGATAAAGCAGTATATGATATGGCTAAAGACAAAATAAATATATTCCCGGTGAATACGGAATACGAAACGTCATGGATAGATGGACGTTTAGTCTTTAAAAATATGCCTTTACCTCAGGTACTGAAGAAATTATCTTATTTCTATAATGTGAAATTCGAGGTACAGGATGATATAATCAATAGCTATTGTTTCACCGGAACATTTCAAGATAAGCAATTATCTCAAGTATTGGATTATTTGAAAATAACTTCTCAAATAGATTATGAAATAAGGACAACAAGATCAGATGATAGTCATAAAATTCAACAGTCTGTTGTTGTACTGAAAAATTGAATGTTAAATTTAAAAAGATAAGAGCCTATGGAATATATGAATTTATAAAATCTGGTCATACGGATAAAAAACATTCGGAAATATGTTCCCGCATATTCCCGAATGAAGATTCGTAAGATCATCATGAGAGACACAAACGAATTTTTTATTGAATTAAATCACTACAAAAGTATGGAAAAAAAGTATCATTTTCTGTATAGGGAGAATATTATCTTCTTTATGTTGCAATTTAAAATTGTGAAAATTATGAAATTAACCTGTCTATTACTGTTATTGTCGGTAAGCTTAGCTTTTGCGTCCCAGTCGTATGCACAGAAGACGATAATTTCACTTAATATAACGAACAAAGCAGTTGTGGATGTGCTTGAAGAAATTGAAGCACAAACTGATTTTCAGTTTTTCTATAATAATAAGATTATAGATGTCAATCGGAAAGTATCGGTCGATGTGAAAGAGTCAAATGTTTTTGCCATCTTAAAACGTATATTCGAGAATACAGACGTTGTGTATAAAGTGGTGGACAAAGATATTATTCTGGCTTTGTCCGAAACTTCTGCTACTCAGGGTAGGCGTAAGATAACGGGAACTGTTACAGATCAGAGTACGGGGGAAACCATTATAGGTGCTAATGTATTGGTAAAAGGATCCTCGACAAATGGAACAGTGACTGATATGGAAGGCCGTTTTTCATTGGAAGTTTCAGATGACAATGTTTTGGTTGTATCTTATATTGGATATAAAACAAAAGAAATCGCAGTAAAAAGCAATAGTTTTTTTGATATAAAGATTGAAGAGGATTCTGAAAGTTTGGACGAGGTTGTTGTCGTAGGATATGGAACACAAAAGAAAGTGAATTTGACAGGTTCGGTTTCTGCCCTGAATACAAAGGATATCGAAAAATTGAAAGTTACACAAACTTCCCAGTTGTTAGCGGGTATGGTTAGCGGTATAAATGTTACACAGGGCTCCGGACAACCAGGAGCAGACCAGTCTTATGTGAGAATAAGAGGATTAGGGACTTTTAGTAGTGCAGGAAATACTCCATTGGTCTTGGTAGATGGTCTATCGTCTTCATTGGAGAATGTAAATGCCAATGATATTGAAAGTATTTCAGTCTTGAAAGATGCTGCTTCTGCTTCTATTTATGGTACAAGAGCAGCAAATGGGGTTATATTGATAAAAACCAAAAGTGGAAAAGAAGGGAAAGCACGTATTACTTACCAAGGTAATTTTGGTTTTTCACGTCCAGCAGAGACTCCTAAAATTGTAGATTCCTGGGTTTATGCAGAAATGTATAATGAAGCGTTGATTAATGGTGGAAGTAGTCCACAATATACAGCTGATGAAATAGCCAAATTCAAGTCTGGAGAAGATCCGGATAATTATCCGAATAAAAGACATTACGATGATTTGATTAGTTCAGGAAGTGGGTTTCAAACAAATCATTATATAGGCTTGACCGGAGGAACTGATAAAAATTCATATATGTTTTCTTTAGGATATCTGGGACAAAATGGGATTGTAGCAGAGACTAATTACAGACGTTATAATGTTATGTTTAACGCAAGCAGTAAGTTAAGAGATAATTTTAAGATAAATGTGAAATTTTCAGGGCAAAAAGGAGATCGTAATCAGCCTACTGCAGTTGATAGTAACCCTCCGGAAGGAGTTGAAGGATTAATAAGCTATGCCATAAAAGTTCCTAATACGATTGCGGGCAAACGTTCTGACGGATATTATGGTAATCAGACTGGATTTACGATTGAAGGTTGGATGGATAGCGAATCTTTTATAAAAAATAATGATGTTGATGTTATTGCGAGTGCTAATTTTGAATGGAATATTTTAAAAGATTTGAAGTTAACAGGTGTTGCGGGATATGATTATACTAATTCGGATTATAAGAAATTCAGACCGACATTGGTGATAGATCAGTATACCACAGCATCTCCCTCGGATTTGAGAGTTCGAAGCACTCAGAATTCATTATTGACTTTGCAGGCATATTTGAATTATGATTTAGCGATAAAAGAGAATTTGTTTCATTTTCTTTTGGGCTATTCTCAAGAGAGCAATAAAAATGAATGGGTAGAGGCTTATCGTGATAATTTTCCCGGTAATACTTTATATGAGATAAACGCAGGCTCTGCTTCAAACCAACAGAATTCCGGTTCTGCATCAGAATGGGCTTTAGCATCTTTCTTTGGTAGAATAAACTATTCTTTTAAGGATCGATATCTTGTAGAATTGAATGCAAGATATGATGGTTCTTCAAGATTCCCTAAAGACAATAGATGGGGATTTTTCCCTTCCGTCTCCGGTGGGTGGATTATTTCGCAGGAAGATTTCTTTAATATTCCTGTAATGAATAATCTGAAACTAAGAGCATCTTGGGGTACGTTGGGAAATCAAAATATAGGTAACTATCCTTATCAACAGGTTATTGCATTAGGCATAAATGCTCCTTTTGGTGTTTCTGAAGTATTACAACCAGGCGCTGCGGCAACTACTGTCCCAAGTACAAATATCACATGGGAGTCGACAGAAGTTGTAAATGTGGGAGCGGATGTTGGGCTATTCGGTAATAAGTTGACATTTACTGCTGATTATTATTATAAAGAAACATCTGATATTTTGTATAACGTGACAGCCTCCAAAATCTTGGGTATGACTCCTTCGGTTCAGAATGCAGGAACTGTTGTTAATAAAGGTATTGATTTGTCTGTACAACATCGTAATGTTGTGGGCGACTTTTCTTATGGCATTACTGCAAATGTCTCTTATGTGAAAAATCGGGTGAAACAACTTGCAAACGTTGAAAAAGACATTGCCGGTGGGCTATTCCTTGATTATTCTTTAAAATCTATTTATGGATATGTTACAGATGGATTCTTTAATAGTCAAGAAGAAATAGATAACTATGCAAAACAGCCCAGGACTGCTAAGCCAGGAGATTTGAAGTTGGTAGATATTAGTGGTCCTGACGGTGTCCCTGATGGTGTGGTAAATGCTGATTATGACCGGAAAATAATCGGAGACCAATTTCCGAACTATAACTTTGGTTTAAATATTAATGCGTCGTATAAAAATGTCGACTTTTTACTCAATATGAGTGGAGTTGCAGGAATGAATCGATTGATAGAAGGTTATCAGGGAAATGCTTTTTATTGGGGATCAAATCCTCAGGAGTGGATGGTTGAGGGACGTTGGACAGAAACAAATCATAATGCAACTTATCCGCGGATGTTGGTTCTAGGAGGAGGAGAACAGCAATTTTATACTTCTACTTATCGGGTTGCAAATGCTTCTTTCTTACGAATAAACGATATTCAACTTGGATATACATTTCCTTCTTCAATGATCCATTTTTTAGGTATGTCTAATTTAAGAGTTTATGCGAGCATAAAAAATTTGGCGACATTTCATAGTTATTTGGATGGCTGGGATCCTGAGAGGACTTCTATGTATCCCGCAGTTCGAGATTTTATGGCAGGAATCAGTATAACATTTTAAAGTGATGAAAAATATGAAAATATATAAATTGATATTTGCATTCGTTACTCTTGGTTTAATCGGATGTGATAGCTTATTAGATAAATATCCTTTGGATAGTTTGTCAAATGAAACGTTTTGGAAAACTGAAAGTGATGCTTTACTTGCATTGACAGGTGTATATCAAATAAACAACATGACTGGGACGGGTTCGAAGCAATCGTATAATTTGTGGAATCAGGATACGGCCCTAAGGCTTTTTGAGGCAACAACTGATAATGGCTTTGAAAAAGATAATGGTGTAACCGATTTTAATAATGGAGATTTGGCAGCTTCCTACCAGCCCGTGATGGATTTATGGGCAACATCTTATAGTAAAATTATAAGGTGTAACAATTTCCTTGAAAACATTGATAATGTAACGATGGGAGTTGAAAAAATGAAGGAGATGAAAGCTGAAGTTAAGACAATAAGGGCTTTTAATTATTTCTATCTGGCTTTTTTATGGGGAGACGTACCATTGGTAACAAAGGTCTTGACTGTGGATGAAGCTAATAGTGTTCTCCGTGATTCAAGAGAGAGTGTAATAGATTTTGTTGTATCGGAGCTACAAACTGCAATTCCTGACTTACCGGTGACAAGGCCCAATGAAGAGTATGGTAGAATAACCAAGGGAGCAGCTCTTGCAATTTTGGGTAGAGTCTTTCTCGCTGAAAAAAGGTGGAAAGAGGCTAAGGAGACTTATAAACAAGTAATAGATTTGGGTGTATATGAAATAGATTCACGTTTTAGCGACTTGTTTATTGAAAAAGGTGAAAATAGCAAAGAGTTTATCTTGGTTAGTAAACGGATGCCTGATATTTATAGTACTTCAATTCAGTTAAGTTGTCAAGGATTTATGTGGGGAGGTTACCATCATTTTAGTCCATATAACGAATTGGTGGAAGAATTTGAATGTGTCGATGGATTGCCGGTTAGCGAATCTCCTTTATTTGATCCGGAAAATCCATATGCAAATCGTGATCCGAGATTACTGAAAAGTATTTTTGTTGATAACATATCTGTATTTAAAGGTATGTTATATATTGCTCATCCTGACTCTAATCCCAATATTTATCAAGATCAGTTGTTAAGACGTCCGTGGAGTGGGTATATGATCCGGAAATTTTGTGATGAAGATTATGATGGTAATTTAAATGTTTATGGTTGTGATTTCCCGATGATACGTTATGCGGAAGTTTTGTTGAGTTATTTGGAAGCTAATATAGAAGATGGCTCTCCCATAACTCAAAATCTATTGGATGAGACTATTAATAAAGTTAGAGGGCGCGAAGAAATTAAGATGCCTCCTGTTACGGAATTAAATCCAAATAAATTGACAACAATATTAAGACGTGAAAGGCGCATCGAGTTAGCTTGGGAAGGTTTAAGGTTGTTTGATCTGTTCCGTTGGCGTACAGCTCACATAATATTGAAAGGGCGTTTTCATGGCATGAAAGTTTGTTCTAAAAAAGATGCTCCTAATTATACAAAAGTTCCGGTTAACGCGGATGGATATTATTTTTGTGAAGAAACCTTCTTTAGAGAAGATGTGGATTATTTGTGGCCAATACCCCAGGCAGAGAGGGATGTAAATAAAAATTTGACTCAAAATAATGGATATTGATTAGGCCAGAGTGATAAATTATATATGTTAAATAATAGCTTTATAAAAATGCAAACAAGAAGGAACTTTTTAAATAACATATTATTAGGGAGTTTAGGTGCGGGATTAACAACTTCTTTTACAGCTTGTGCTGTAGAAAGCGGAATAAAAAAGACTTCTATACAATTACCGATAATTGAAGAAGTTGATATTTGTATATTAGGGGGAAGTTGTACCGGCGTATTTGCAGGAGTGAGGGCTGCCCGCTTGGGAGCTACTGTTGCAATTATAGAAAAACAAAATGCTTTTGGTGGAGTTGCTACAAGTTCTTTAGTCAATATCTGGCATTCATTGTATGATACAGAGGCTAAACAACAGATTATAGCAGGGCTCACAAGTGAAGTAATAGATCGTTTATCTTTAAGAGATGCAGTAAATGTAAGTCCCAATCCAAGCTCTGCATATACGTTTAACTCTCAGGAGCTTAAAATAGAATTGGATGAGCTAGTATTAGATGCGGGAATTCATCCGTATCTTCATACCTTGTTTTCTGAACCTTGTTTGGATGAAGAAGGTAAACTTATTGGAGTTATTATAGATAATAAATCGGGTAGAGGTATTATAAAAGCTAAATATTTTATAGATGCGACAGGAGATGGAGATCTTTGTTATCGTTTGGGGTTGAACTCATATACGTTTGATTTGTTACAACCTCCTACTACTTGTGCCCATTTTGAAGGATGGAATTTTAAAGAATTTGATAGCCTGTTGAAACAACATGCCGCAGAGTTTAATATACCGGATGGATTTGTTTGGGGAGCCATGTTACCCAATACAAATGTTTATATGTTGGCTGGAACGCGTGTATATAAAGCGGATTGCTCTATCGCTGATAATCTCACGAAAGCAGAAATAGAAGGTCGCAGGCAAATTCGGGCAATAATGGATATGTTGAGGAAATACGGTTCTAAAGAAAATATGCCTGGTTTAGTTGCTTTACCTTCTTATATAGGAATACGAGAAACGCGACATATTAAATGTTTATATCAAATCAGCGATGAAGATGCGATGTACGGTAAACATTTTGATGATGCAATTGCAAATGGCAGTTATCGTTTGGATATTCATCACCAAGATAAACCTGGATTGACATTCCGGTATCTTGATGGTTCGGAGGTATATGTTAGACCGGGCTTCCCGGATCAGAGAGGCCGATGGAGAAAAGAGATGGATGTTGATCCTACTTTTTATCAAATACCACTTCGCTCGATAATACCTTTAAAGTATGATAATTTAATGGTTGCAGGTAGAATGTTGGATGCTGCGATTATTGCTTATTCAGGTATAAGAGTTATGGTGAATATGAATCAAGTAGGTGAGGCTGCCGGAGTTACTTCATATATAGCATTACAGCAAAATAAAAAAATAAAGGATGTTTCTTCTTTGGAAGTAAGAGCTGAGTTAAAGAAAGGTGGCTCTATTATTATTTGAATTGGTATTTATTCGAATGCAAAAATGTGAAATTGTATTCTTATATGAGGGTGAATTCTAAGTCCTCTCCAAACAATATCTATAAAATCTTACCCAAGTTTACGAACATTAACGTATCCTTGGGTAAGTTCGTATATAGACATAACTACTCTTCAGAAGTGCATAGCTACTTCCTAAACCTAAGATATTTTCGAAGTTAAGAACCTTTTTATTATACGGCTAATGTTACAAATGGAGTCTGCCTTCGTATCACAGCAAAAGACCTTGCTATGATTTTGGCTCTTACAGCATTGATTACAGATGCTTTATGTTTCCCCTCCGCTATTTCCCTTTTATAATATGCTTTCAACTGCGGATTCCAAGAGATGGCAGTAATAGCTGCCCGGGTAAGGTATACTTTTACTTCTTTGTTAGCCAATGAAGAAGTTTGCGTTTTTCCCCGTATGGAAATACCTGAAGTATGTTCAAATGGGGCAACCTCAGTTTTCGAGAGTCTAACACCGCATAGTTCGCTATTCTTTTGGCGTCAATGCGGTCATTTTTGCCTCGTTGCAAGCCTATGGACTTCTTGATGGTCAACGGGCAAACCAAAGCCAGGGAAAATCCCATGGAGACACTGGAAACAGATAACTCTGTGACATAACTTCCCATGTTTTCAGCACAGAACAAGAGTTTGGATAAAGAGAGATGATAACCAGCTATCCAATCCAATAAAGATTGGATCCCTTCTGGAGTGTTATCAAAAGACTTGTGAGACAACTCTTTTTCGTCCGCAGACATTAATGATGCATCGAAAGTTTTTTTCCCTACATCAAGACCTACAAAATGAGAATAATTCATAATTTTGTATTTACAGTATTAAACATGAAGGAGAAACAGCTAATACATTTATTAGGTCGTGAGCCTACAATTCTAACTGGCTAGGTTCTCCTATTAAGAGAGTTGCAGTCTGATTCAGCCTATAGTCATTTAAGACTAGTGTCAAAGTTAGTTCACTGCAACTCTTCTTTTCAAATATACACTTATATTTTATTGTGATATTTAATACTGCAAATGTAAATGTGTCAAAACAGATGCATCCTCTTTTTTATCGCAAAGCCCCGACTTTCTCAAGCCAGAGCTTTGTTATTTCCTAAAGATTTTGTATCTTCATAAATTATACATTATGGCAAAGTTACATTTTCGCCCTTATACACCCACCTAACGGTCCTTTTTCCCGGGCGGATTGATGAAAATATAGCGGCTAATGATCCGGTTCGCATTGTTAGCGTTATTGTTGACAATCTCAATCCGGACAAATTCAAGAAGCTGTACAAGCAAACGGGGCATTGTCCTTATCATCCTAAAATGATGTTAAAGGTTATCATCTATGGCTATATGAACAATGTCTACTCCTGCTGTAAGATAGAGCAGTTGTTACTTCGTGACATTCATTACATCTGGCTTGCCGGTTCAGAGAAGTCGGATTTTATCACCATCAACCGGTTCCGTAATCGTGGCAAGGATGAGATTAATAATGTATTCACCCAACTGGTCCTTATACTTGCAGACAAAGGGTTCGTTAGCCTTGATGTAGAATATATCGATGGCACGAAGATCGAATCAAAGGCCAACAAGTACACTTTTGTCTGACGCAAAACGATCGAGAAGAACCGTGGCAGGTTGATGAATAAATCCGTGTCCTTTTAGAACAAATAGACGACGTTATCGCTCAAGATACTTTCACGAACGATGCCCCCGTAGAATTCACTTCCTCCATGCTCTCGGATATAGTTGATGAACTCAAAGGTGCTTTAGATCATGAACCCGAGACAACAGACCGGGAAGAAAAGAAAATTCGCCACGAGTGTGGCAGACTCCGGTTACAGTTCGGAAGAGAACTACCGTTTCATGGAAGAGAACGCGATAGAAGCCTTTGTCAAATACAACTTCTTCCATAAAGAGCAGCGTCCCCGTTATACTCCCGACCCGTTTCAGGCGGAGAGCCTTTACTATAATGCCGATGAGGACTATGATGTTTGTCCCATGGGGCAACACATGAACCGCATAGGAGCCAAACAAGGAAGAACGGCGAGCGGATATATTACTCAAAGTACCCGCTATAAGGCTCGGAACTGCCAAGGATGTTCGCTGCGATGCAAGTGCTTCAAAGCCCGTGAAAGACTCACTTCCCGGGAGGGGATTAAACGTAGGGGCAGACGTTGCATAGAACCGGAAGCTGTTTCCGGTCAAATGAAGTACAACATGGCATATCGCCGCTTCCGACATATGCCGTAAGACAAAGTCACAATGGATTTTGCCTTCTTTGCCATTGCTTTCAATCTCAGGAAAATTTTTAGACTGGTTTTTGCCCAATATGCCCGGATGGGGCAAATGGTTCGCCGGAGAAATGATAAAAGGCGCGCGTAAGCAAACGAGCTAGATCGGATGCGAACAAAAAGCTAAATAAAGAGGATGCGTTGTTTTGACACACTCTCGGCTGATTTAAAATAGCTGGCGATACAAGTTTATTTCCCTTTGTGCCAGATTTATTTCGACTATCGGATAAATAGATTAATTTTGTAGTTCATTGTGATGCGGTTATCGCAGTGAGCTAACTTTAAATTCAGATATCTATGAAGTCAAGTTTTCTGATCTCCTTTTGTTTGGCATTTCTTTGTTCCTGCCAGGAACCTCCGGTAGAAGAATATGCTGTGATTCCCCAGCCCGCGGATATCGTCTATACTCCGGGTTTTGTCAAATTGAAAATCCAGCCGGTTGTCGCCTATCCCGTGGAATTGGCGAATGAAGCGCAACTTCTCCAATCTTATCTGTCTTCCGGTTTTTCTGCCGATGCCGTATTGAAAGAAGGTGGCGGAAACGCGGATATAACCTTGCAATTGGATCCGGCGGTTTTGCCGGATAAAAAGGAAGGCTATGTCATGGACGCAACATCCGGAAAGATCGTGATAAAAGCCAATTCACCGGCTGGCATCCTGAATGGTGTCCAAACTCTGCGGCAGGTAATCAAAGAAAAAGACGGCAAGTTGGTGGTGCAGAAAGCGACTGTTACCGACTATCCCGCTTTTTCATGGCGTGCTTTTATGTTGGACGAAGGGCGTTATTTCAAAGGAAAAGAAGTGGTAAAACAATTGCTGGATGATATGGCAGACCTGAAAATGAATGTCTTCCATTGGCATTTGACCAACGACCAGGGATGGCGCATCGAAATAAAAAAGTATCCGAAACTGACGGAAATAGGCGCTTTCAGGGATTCTTCCGAAATCAACCATTTTGGAAGCGATGTATATGATGGTAAGCGGCATGGCGGTTTTTATACGCAGGAAGATTTAAAAGAAGTTGTGGATTATGCGGCTAAACGCCACATAACAATAGTGCCGGAAGTGAGTATGCCGGGACATGCCAGCGCTGCAATTGCTTCCTATCCCTGGCTGGGTACGAGCGGAAAGCAGATCAAAGTGCCGGGTAAATTCGGTGTGCATTATGAAGTTTTCAATGTGGCCGATCCTAAAGTGATGGAATTTTTCGATGAGGTGACGGATGAGGTGATTGCGATCTTTCCCGGCGCCGTGTTCCATATCGGAGGCGATGAAGTGAAATATGATCAATGGAAGAAATCTCCGGCGATCCGTGCTTATATGGCGAAGCATAATCTCAAAACTCCGGCCGAACTTCAGGTCTATTTTACAAATGAAATTTCCAATATGTTGGCCTCCAAAGGCAAGAGGATGATGGGTTGGAATGAAATTACAGGTGATAAGTTGCATGAATACCAGTCTGATACCGATACAAAAGAGGTAAAACAAGAGTTGGCATCCGGCACGATCGTCCATTTCTGGAAAGGCGATACGGCTCTTATCCGGAAAACGATCGAGAAAGGATATGATGTCGTGAATTCTTATCATGTATATACCTATGTGGATTATTCCTATGAGTCGATTCCCCTGGAGAAAGCTTATGGCTTTAATCCTGTTCCGGCAGGTCTGACCAAAGAGCAGGATGCGAAAGTGCTGGGATTGGGGTGCCAGATGTGGGGAGAGTTTATCCCCACGGTCGAGAGCATGAACCTGAAAGTCTATCCTCGCCTGGCTGCTTATGCCGAGACAGGATGGACGGACATTTCCCAAAAGGACTATCAACGTTTCCTGAACAACCTGAATTTCTTTTTGCTGAAGTGGAATGCGGAGGGAATTACCTGTGGACCGGTTCAATAGTAAATCATTGTTAAATAGTAAAATAACACTGATTTAGGGTTAAACCTTTCGTCCGTCTCCAAGTCTATTATCCAGAAGCGCTTCAAAAACAAATAAGTTTAATATTAATAACAGGTAATTAGTTTATGAAGAAGGTAATAGGATTGTGTTTGGTTCTCTTGGTTAGTTCGGTTTCTGTTTTTGCCCAAAGTGGCAAGCGAAGTGCAAAAAAAGGAGGTGATCCGGCACAACGTTGTGAAAAGATGATTGCAGATCTCAAGTTGAATGAGAAACAGGCAGCGGATTTCCGTAAAGTGGAAGCTGAGTTCAGAGATAAGATGAAAGCGGAAAAGAAGCAGGCTGATTCGGATCGCCAGAAGATGCGCGAAAAGATGACAACCATGCGGAACGACCGGGATGCGGAGATAAAAAAGATACTGACGGAAGATCAGTATAAACAATATCTCGAGAAGCAACGCTCCCAGTCTCCTCGTAAAGGACATGGTCGTAGAGGATGAAAAAATAACTCCCGTCCCGTATTCTCGGAGGCGGGAGTTATTTTTTATAGGATAGGAACTTATAATGTTTTTACGTTCAGGTTTCTCCATAGAACCTTGATACCGCCTCCATCATGGATTTGCAGGGCAATGCGTCCCTGTCCGGCTCCGATCTTTTCGTCGTTGATGTTGACCATCTCCTGACCGTTCAACCAGGTCTGGACATTGTCTCCCTGAACTTTGATACGCATGGTGTTCCAGTCACCTTCTTTCAGGATGTTTTCTTTTTCATCCGGGATCTGGATCAGCCAGCCGCGTCCGTATGATTCGTAGATGCCGCCTGTGTCGTGGCCTTTGGGAGCCACTTCAACCTGCCAGCCGTTTACTTTAACATCTTCTTCGATGAAGGAGCGGATGAACACGCCGGAGTTTCCGTCTGCTTCCTGCTTGAATTCCACTGTCAGGTCGAAATCGTCATAGTAATCGCGCGTAGCCAGATAGCCGTATTTTTTGTCCGGACCGCTTTCGCAGATCAGTAAGCCGTCTTTTACATACCACTTTTCCGTACCGTAGGGTTCCCAACCTTTCAAATCAGTACCGTTGAATAGTGATACTTCTTTTGTCTTGCGGGGGAGTTCTTTGATCTTGATATTGCGGAAAGAAGCGGGGTAGCCGTGGTCCTGCAGACAAAGGACACCTTTCTTTGCCAAGCCGTATTCCGGGGCATTCGCCCATTTGCCGCTGTTCTTCTTTGCATACCAGTCGTCTGTCCAGGCTTCGAATTCCAGGATTTTTACTCCGTTCAGCCAATGTTCTACATGCCCGTTGTCGAATACGATCTTTGAATTGTTCCATTCTCCTTGCGGGTTTACTTTCATCTTTGCCTTGTCGGGAAGGTGCATAGCGTAGTCCACGCCTAACTTTTGCCATTCTTCCAGCGGTTCCGGAAAGTTCGGTTCGTCTATTAGCTGGTATTCCGGTCCCGTAACGTATGGAACGGCAAACTGGGGACGTTCGACTACATGGTATAACATACCGCTGTTACCTCCTTTAGATAATTTCCAATCCCAGGATAATTCGAAGTTTTCATACTGTTTGTCGGTTACGATATAGCCACTGGCGTCGCTGCCGTCTCCTTTGGCCTGGATGCATCCGTCGACCACGTGCCAGGGTTGTGTCAGGGTGGTTCCGTTGTAATCTTTCCAGCCATTCAATGTTTGACCGTCAAAGAGGAGTTGCCAACCATCGGCGACTTCTTCGGGAGTAAGCGTATTAGGTTCTACGCTGGTGCACGAAGAAAATAGGGCCAACGATACGGCGCAAGTAGCCAAAAAGCCCGTGGCCATTGTTTTTTTCATTACTGATTCCATTTCAGAATTAAGTTTTTTAGGTGAATAATTGATATGGTGACAAAGATACGTCATAGTAATGAGTTCCCCAATTCATAATTATGATTTGAAAATTTCAAATGTATGCTTGTTTCTTATCTGTGTACCATTTTTACGTACATTAAATATACGCATATAAAAGCGTTCGTAGGGTCTGAAAATAGGGGTGTAGGGAAAATGAAAAAAGTTTTGTCCGTAACAGTCAGTTATTCAGTAGCTATCGTAAAAATGTTACAAAACGATGAAAAAATAGTTGCAGAAATATTTGGTGCATATGTTGTAAAGCACTACTTTTGCATCCGCATTCGAGAGAGAACGCTGGTGTTTAAATGATG
>ERZ777306.870-NODE-870-length-56068-cov-6.726688_pt1 | contig 56068 bp, 51 predicted proteins | sample MGYA00374966_ERZ777306 | MGnify/ENA primary metagenome ERZ777306 (study PRJEB29329, sample SAMN06343882) | mouse gut metagenome | isolation source: Mouse cecum | place: Austria: Vienna | collected 2014-11-15 ... | reverse complement strand
ACTAGCAATTGTTTTTACGCGTCCCGTTACCTGCTCAATCGGGCAGTACTGCCCCTGGTTCCGGTGTTCTTGCATCAAATGCTCAAATTTTACAATGAGCTCTTTTACTGCCAGATCATATGGAGTCAATATCTCACGCCATAACTGTATTTCCATAGGTTACCTCCAGTCGGACTGTGTCCGCATCACTTACCCGGTGATCCCGGAATCGTGGTTAGCCTTAAATAAATATAATAACATATTTATACACAAGTTGCAATGAATCGTTTACACCTCAATACAGGTCTAAATCTTCTTAAAAATAATTTTTAACCAATTACTTGTTGCCGGTATTTTACAAATATTGCCGCACATAATTCAAAATCCAGTAAGGATTCACACTGAGTTCCTCGTACTCCTCTGTGCAAATATAAATCCCAAGATGCAGGTGTACATCGAATTTTCCCCTGGTTCCCTCCGGACCGTAGCCGGTATCTCCCATTTTGCCAAGGACGGTTCCGGCCGTGACCACATCTCCTTCCTGAAAATCACGGCTGTATTGGTCAAGATGCGCATAATAAAAATAACCGCCGGAAGGACTTCTTATTCCAATCCGCCAGCCTCCCTTTTCCAGCCATCCGACTTTTTCGACAACTCCGTCCGTCATACTGACAACCGGATAATGGCCTGGTATATTTTCGGAAGGCATTAAGTCAGTCCCCTCATGGCCACGTTTTCCACCATAATTTCGTTCAAACATCCAGCTGTTTTCAAATGTAATATCATTTGACGGAACCGGAAAACATTCAATATCATTCCAGATTGCGCCATATGCAGATGCAAGTTTTTCATAACCTTCACTGTTGTATTTCAGCATCTGATACTTCCATTTAAGATACGCGGATTCATCCAAGCCGTATTCTCCTGAAAAGGGATGTCCCGGTGAAATACAGTTCCCGATCAGCATCAGTTCTCCGGGTGTCAACTGAGAGTTCTGTGACAGCTCAAAAAAAGGCTGCAGTTCCATTTCTGCCAGCCGCTGTTCACGAAACGAGGAAGCATCCGGCGCCACATAGGTCAGCCTGATTGCGATACTCTGCTGATATATAATTTGTGAAAGCCAGGAGGAAGTCAGAAACAACAGAAAGATCAACAGAAGGTAATGCAGAAATTGTTTGAAATTTTTCATTGCCAGGTACTCCGAAAAGGCTTCCTTCTATATATATGAACGGGCACAGACAGATAGACCATGTATATTCTTGCTTGTTTCCTACATATGTTAAAAGGACATGATCTTTTGAGGTTTGCCATGCTCCTGCCAGGCCTTTTTATTTTCTTTCTCTATCTTCTCTTTTTTCCGGAAAACGCACTGGAAAGTACGCGTGCCGGACTGCTTTTATGGTATCATTCTGTACTTCCTGTATTGTTTCCTTTTATGCTGGTAAGCAGCCTCCTTCTGAAATTTGGTCTGATGGAACATGTCCCGGCCAGACTGACCAGGCCCTTTGAGAAAATTCTTGGTGTGAGTGTACACGGAGCATTTGCAGTATTAATTGGTTTTCTCTGTGGCTTTCCCATGGGAGCAAAAATAACTTCCGATCTTCAGGCAGAGGGAAAAATAAGTGAACGTGAAGCACATTATCTGTATGGTTTCGTCAATAATGTGAGCCCGGCTTTTCTTTTGTCGTATGTTTCTGTCAGTCAGATGGGGCTTCCGCAGTATAAATTACTTTTTTTGATGAACATTCTCGGTACCGCGCTGCTTTATGGATATGTTACCTCAAAAAACCTCAGAAAGGGCCATTCCGTGTCGCAGCCTGTTGTTCTTCATGCACTTGATCTTGCCGGAACCTATGAGATCATTGACAGCTGTATCTATGGCGCTGTTCTAAATACCGTAAAACTGGGCGTTTATATAACGGTATTTAAAATTATAAGCGATGCGGTCCTTGCTGTTCTCCCTTCCGGTAATCCGATCCTTCTGTTTCTTGGCGCATCCATTGAAGTGACCGGAGGCGTTCATCTGCTTGCTGTCTCACAGTTGTCCGTACATGTAAAATTTGTTCTGGTAAATGCACTCTGTGCATTCGGCGGACTGTCTGCTCTGGCACAGACCGTTTCCATTGCCGGACTGAAAGAAAAAACACTTTTTTATTATATAAAAAGCAGGGTAATGATTACCCTGCTCACGATCGCTTTTTCAATTTTTTCGATTCTATTCCTGAGGATCTTCCGGCTCTGACGGCACAGAAGTATAACTTGACGGCGCTACCTGCGGTGAAAGCTCTGCACGGTTTTTGCTGACAATATCGTAACAGGACTGAATGGAATTAATAAAATTATTATATTTACTGCCGGCAGCTTCGATGGAATGGCTCATGATCTTCTCAAGATTGTCCAGCATCTCGTCTGTATAGTGAATCGCGCTCATACGGATGTTGTTGGAATCTTCCGTGGCTTTGTCCATAATCTCCTGTGCCTGTGCATTCGTCTGTTCAATCAGCTGATTAGACTGTTGCAAAGCCACCTGCATCACTTCGCTCTCGCTCACGATCTTCTGCGCCTGCGCCTGTGCTTCTGCGATGATGTTATCAGCCTTCGTCTGTGCATCTTCCAAAATAGCATCCTTATTGCTGATAATCTTCTGGTAACGCTTAATTTCATCCGGTGTTTTCATCCGAAGTTCTCTGAGAAGTTCCTCCAATTCCTCTTTATTTACCACAATCTTTGTGGACGAAAGAGGCTGAAATTTACAGCTGTCGATAAATTCCTCAATTTCTTCAATAATCTGTTCAATCCTGCTGCTCATAGTGCTCTCTCCTTATTAATTATACTTTACTTATACCCTTCTTCTTTTGTTCAATTTTGCGGTAGACAAGCTCTGCAATAGAAAATGGAACAAAGCCTGATATGTCTCCTCCATACCACGCCACTTCTTTGACGATTGTTGAGCTTATGTACGCATAGTTCAGTTCTGTTGCAAGAAACAGTGTATCTACGGTATGATCAATGCTCCGGTTTGTCTGAGCCATCTGCAATTCATATTCAAAATCAGTTACGGCACGAAGTCCTCTGACGATGAAAGAAGCCTCACATTTTCTGACAAATTCAACAGAAAGACCGGAAAAAGACTCTACCCGGACATTCGGAATATGGCTGGTCACATCCTCTAACATTTTAACACGTTCCCCAACGGAAAACAACGGTGTTTTCACATTATTGTTCAGTACACCGACCACCAGCTCGTCCACCATTGCTGCTGCACGCTCGATGATATCAAGATGACCTTTTGTCACAGGGTCGAAACTTCCGGGATATACCGCACGCTTCATGAACGCTCCCCTTCCAGTATTTTTAAAAAAACATGCATGTTTGTCTTATATTCTTTTACACGCACCACTTCAAATCCCAACTGTGATGCATAAGAAAAATCAGTACCGAGCGACGCCTCTGTGATAAACAGTGTTTCCTGATTGACAAAGGTTGGCCGATGCATGGAAAAATATTCTAAAACATCCCGTTCCAGATTTTTTCCGTAAGGCGGGTCCATAAACACGATCTGATATGGCGCCTGTCCGGCCATTCTGGAAAAAGCAGAAAATACATCACATTGCAGCAAATCTGCCTGTGCATCCAGATGCGTAAAGGTCAAATTCTCCCGAATACATTGTGCCGCCGCTTTATTCTGTTCAATAAAGCAGGCATGAACCGCTCCACGACTTAAGGCTTCTATCCCGATCCCTCCGCTTCCACTGAAAATATCCAGAAAACGGCATTCATATATATCATTTTGCAGTATATTAAACAGCGTCTCTTTGATTCGGTCTGTGGTTGGCCTTGTATCCATTCCAGGCACTGTCTTAAGCGGAAGTCTCCGCGCTGTTCCAGCTATAACTCTCATATATCATCCTTAATGTATAGACTATTCTGAATTATTATAAAGATTCCTACGAATCATGTCAATACGGAACAGACATTCTGCCGATTCACGTTTTTTTCATGAAAAAAAGAATGAAAACAATTTGCAACAATTTCCAGTTTATATCTTTCACAGTTGCATATACTAGAAGTGCAGTAAAGAACTGCATTAAAAAAAATCGACAGATAAAAAAAGAACTGAAAACAAAGGAGGCGTTTGATATGTCATCAACAAACACAACAGCAGTACCGGAAGCAAAGAGTGCATTAGACCGTTTTAAATTTGAAGTAGCAAATGAACTGGGTGTGCCGCTTACAAACGGCTACAACGGAAACCTGACATCCAAGCAGAATGGTTCTGTTGGCGGATATATGGTAAAGAAAATGATCGAGGCGCAGGAGCGTCAGATGTCCGGTAACACTCAGATGTCCGGAACTACTCAGACATCCGGCACGATGATGTAACTTTCTTAAAGTACAAAAAAGAAGCAGTCACAACAGGGCTTTTAAATTAAAAGTTATGCTGTGAGAAAAAGACGGAGCAAATACTTCCTGTATCTGCCCCGTCTTTTCAGTGTCAGGAAAAGGATTAGATACCAATGCTTCCTGTCACATCGTTATTCAACACATAATAAACCATGTTCTCTTCCGGCTTCACATAAAGCGTTACGGATTTCAGGTCCCCCGTTTTCTGCTTCATATCTTTCGTCCAGATTTCTTTTACGCGCTTCATCAAGTCGTTCTGATTGATCTCTTTCCCAAGATACTGAAGATAGACCGTTTCCTTTACTGCTGCTTTTTTGGCCGGAGCTGCTTTTTTTGCTGCTACCGCCTTCTTTGCCTCAGTTTTTACTTCCTCCGCCTTTTTTTCCATAATCTCTGCTGCTCCGGCTACTGTTTCTGTGGCAGCTTTCACTGCTTTGCGTGTCACTTTTCTGGCTGTCTTAGGCGCTTCCTTTACTTCGGCAACTACCTTCTCCGCAGTTTCTTTTGCTGCAATTTCTGCATCTTTTACGATTTTCTTCATTCTAAAAATCCCTCCTGAAAGTGAAGCTTACGACTTCTCTGCATTTCCTTTTTTAGTATATGCGCAAACTCAGCTTAATTCTTTCCTTTGAATCATAAACCAAAAACGGGAGCAGTGCAAGTCAAAAATACGGACGATTCCATCAAAACTTCGTGACATATAGCCAAAACAAAAGGGACAAAATTGGTCATTATTGCCAATGATTTTGCCAATATAAACCAGATCATATCAGAAACAGCATCCCGATAATGAACACAGGCAAATCTCCGCGCAACAGGCAAGATCCGGAATCAAATACGTTCCATAATCGGTTCTGTTGTCACCTGAAGGCCAAGCTTGCGCAGCGTACTCAAATCCACCTTGGAAAGTCTGGTAGAACAATGAAGCTGGCATCCGCGAAGCATGGGGATGCAGTCGAGTGCACGCTGCGCCATCACGCTTTCTGCGGCGCTGATCGAAAGTGCGATCAACGTCTCATCCGTATGAAGGCGCGGGTTTCTGCTTCCAAAATACTGAGTCTTCAATTTCTGAATCGGCTCAAGCGCTTTTGCCGAAATCAGAAGATGCTCATGTTCAATACCGGCCAGTTTTTTTAATGCATTCAAAAGAACGGCAGAACAAGGTCCGAGTAGCTTTGAAGTCTTTCCGGTCACGATACCTCCGTCAGCCAGCTCAATCGCTGCCGCACTTCTCTGCAGCCGGTCTGCCAGTTCATTGGCCTCCTTTGCACATGGTCGGTCCTTTGGTGTCATACCGAGCTGCTGCAGGAGGAATTCAATTTTAAACAATTCGTCATCAGTCGCTTCCATGTCAGCTTTTCGAAGCATGGATTCGTAGTAACGCCTTATAATCTCCTGCTTTGACGCCTCACAGCAGGCCTCATCATCAACAATACAGTACCCCGCCATGTTGACTCCCATATCTGTGGGAGAATTATAGGGGCTTTTTCCGAAAATACGCTCAAACATTGCATAAAGAACCGGGAAAATCTCAATATCCCTGTTATAATTTACCGTAGAGATCCCGTAAGCGCTCAGATGAAAGGAATCTATCATGTTTACATCATTCAAATCCGCAGTTGCTGCTTCATAAGCAAGATTGACCGGATGGGAAAGTGCAAGATTCCAAACTGGAAAAGTCTCAAATTTTGCATAGCCGGCGCGTATTCCACGTTTGTGCTCATGATAGAGCTGAGAAAGGCAGGTGGCCATTTTTCCACTTCCCGGTCCCGGGGCTGTCACGACAACGAGCGGACGGGTTGTTTTGATATAGTCGTTCTTTCCATAACCCTTTTCACTTACAATCAGAGATATGTTTTTCGGATATCCTTCGATTTTATAATGGCAGTAAACCGGAATTCCCTGATTCTCAAGTTTGGTTTTAAAGGAAATAGCCGTTCCCTGATTATGGTATCTGGTCAGAACAACACTGCCAACGTAAAGTCCGTGGGAGCGGTAAATTTCAATCAAACGCAATACATCGAGATCGTAGGTAATTCCAAGATCTGCACGAACTTTGTTTTTTTCAATGTCTTCTGCGTTAATAACGATGATAATCTCAGCCTGCTCCCGGAGCTGTAACAGCATCTGAAGTTTACTGGAAGGCGCAAATCCCGGAAGAACCCGGGAAGCATGATAATCGTCAAACAGCTTTCCGCCAAATTCCAGATAAAGCTTGTTGTCAAACATGGAAATCCGTTCTTTGATCTTTTCAGATTGCATTTGCAGATACTTTTGGTTATCAAATCCTGTTTTCATTCTGTACCTCGTTTTTAATTTTGTCTCATAAATTGGATACGGTTTTGGCCACCGCATCCTGCTCTCTGACAGTATACGACATTTTGAACAGAATAGCCATCGCTTTCTTTCAGTCATTATTCCTAAAAAAAGCAAAATAATTATTGATTTTTTAGAAATTTCTGATATACTTAATATGTATAAATTTGGTTCAATATATTTTGAAAGGTTTGATGAAAATGAATATCGGTTTTATCGCACACAACAACAGAAAAACTCTGATCGAAAATTTCTGTCTCGCATACAAGTATATTCTTTCAAAGCACAGGCTCTATGCGACAGGAACTACGGGACGGAGAATTGAAGACGTTACAAATCTGAAGGTTTACAAATTCCTTCCGGGAAGCGTTGGCGGCGACAAGCAATTCATTGATATGATCGAACGAAACTGTATGGATATGGTCATCTTCTTCTACAATCCGCTGGAGACAAGTCCAAATGCGCCTGATATTTACGCGATCACCCGCTGTTGTGACGAATACAACATCCCCATTGCAACGAATATTGCAACCGCAGAATCTCTTGTTTTGGGGCTTGCACGCGGAGATCTTGACTGGAGGCTGAATATCCGCTCGGATGATTTTTAAGTGTGAACTCTGCAATGTCTTAAATATAAAAAATAAAAACGCACAAACAAAAACAGGCAAAGCACTTTTTAACAACAAAAAATGTTTTGCCTGCTTCTATTTATAAATTCAGATGGTCACTCTGATGCCGGATGAGAAGGTCAAAATGCGTGCGCAGTCTCTGATGTCCTGGCTCTTTCAACTCAGGGTCCTCTGAAAGAATGATTCCTGCCGCTTCGTTGGCCTGCTGAAGCGCCTCCGCATCCGTATAGATATCCGCAAGTGTAAAATCCAGCATACCACTTTGTCGTACGCCAAACAAATCTCCCGGCCCGCGCAGCTGCATATCACGGTTTGCAATTTCAAAACCATCGTTTGATTTGCACAGAATATCAAGCCGCTCCCGGATCGCTTTTCCTTCTATTGCATGCAGAAAAATGCAGTATGACTGATCGCAGCCTCTGCCAACGCGTCCACGCAGCTGATGAAGCTGCGCAAGTCCGAAGCGCTCTGCATTTTCAATCATCATCACTGTCGCGTTCGGTACATTGACCCCCACTTCTACGACTGTCGTTGATACAAGCACCTGAATTTCATTTGCAAGAAAACGGCCCATGATCTCATTTTTCTGAGAAGGCTTCATTTTTCCATGCAGATATTCCACGCATATTCCATCCGGAAGTTCACGCCGAAGCACTTCTGTGTAATTAATCACATCTTCTGCCTCAATCGCTTCACTTTCATCTACCATCGGACAGATCACATATGCCTGATGGCCCTGCGCTACCTGATTTTTTATAAATTCGTATGCCTTTTTCCGGTATCCTGTATTTACCACGCAGTTTTTAATCGGCAGGCGGTTCGCCGGCATCTCATCAATGACCGATATATCCAGATCACCGTACAAAATTACGGCAAGCGTCCTCGGAATCGGCGTGGCGCTCATAACGATAGTATGCGGCATTTCTCCTTTCATGGAAAGCAGCTCCCGCTGCCTTACGCCAAACCGGTGCTGTTCGTCTGTAATCACAAGCGCCAGATTTTGATAAATCACTTTTTCCTGGATCAGCGCATGTGTACCAACGACAACGGATGCCTCTCCGGATGCAATTTTAGCATAAGCCTCCCGTTTTTGCTTTGCAGTCATAGAACCGGTGAGCAAAACAACTTCAAAAGAGAACCCATTTTTTGCAAACAGCTCCTGCAATGAGGTATAATGCTGCCTTGCAAGCACCTCGGTCGGCACCATCAATGCACCCTGATATCCGCTGTCCGCAGCCATCAGAAGTGCAAGAATTGACACGATGGTCTTTCCGGAACCGACGTCTCCCTGAATCAGCCTTGCCATCACAGTATCTCCGGTCATTTCCTGTTCCATTATGTTCCAGACCCGAAGCTGTGCGTTTGTCAGTTTATAAGGAAGATTGTTGAGCAAAACCTGTGTTTTTTCACTTTTTTTAATCTGAAAGTGATTTGCCGCTTTTTCCCGGACAGATTTCAGACTCCGAAGCTGCAGAATAAAAAAGAAGAATTCATCAAAAACAAGCCGTTTCCTTGCCAGCAGCATAGCATGATAGTCTTTCGGAAAATGTATCTGTTCAATTGCAAAATTATATTCTGAAAGCTGATAGCGGCTGCGAATCTCTTCCGGCAGATAATCCGTCAGTAAAGATTTGTGCGCAAGGACCTGACGCACTGCTTTTTGAATCATCTGGCCTGTTAACCCTTTGACAAGCGTATAAATGGGCAAAAGTGCTCCAGAAAGTCCTTTGTATTGTTCTACATGAAAAACAGCCGGCTGCTCCATGAGCAGCCGATTGCCTTTTGTTTTTATTCTTCCCCGGAATATGTAGGGAACTCCGCTTCGAAGCTGGTTTTTTAAGAACGGCATATTGAACCAAGTTGCCGCCATGACCTCATTTCCATCACTGCATAATGCGGTGGAAATAGAAAGCCCGCGAATGTACCGTGTGGCAGGAGGCGCTGTAAGCTGCACAGCCACAGCTGCCACCTCTCCCTCTGATAGTGCGCGAATTTCTTTTGGTGGTTCGTAAGCTTCATAGGTTCTGGGATAATGTGTAATCAAATCTCTTAAATTTTCAATGCCGGTTTTCTGAAAAACCTGCTTCGTCTTTTCCCCGATCCCTTTCAGGCAATCGAGGGAGTCCTCTAATTCCATAGTCGTATCCTATTCTGCTGAAATAATATAATAGTAAATCGGCTGGCCGCCGAAATTCAATTCGATATCAAAATCTCCGTACTGCTCTTCCAATTTGTCGCGCAGTACCTGTGCTTCTTCCTCACCGATATCTTCTCCGTAATAAATACTGATCAGCTCTGTGTCATCATCCACCATCTGAGCAACCGTATCAAGCGCCACCGCATTGATTTCTTTGCCAACAGATAAAATCGCATGATCACCGACGCCCATAATATCTCCGGCATGGATGGTCTTATCATCTATGTGTGTGTCTCTGACAGCATACGTAAGCTGTCCTGTTTTCACACGGGCAATCTCTTCTTCCATGACCGCCGCATTTTCCTCTGCGGACTTCTCCGGTACATAGTTGATGACTGCCGTAATTCCCTGCGGAATGGTCTTTGTAGGAATCACAATGATATTTTTGTCCTCTGTCAGTTCTTTCGCCTGATTGGCTGCAAGAATAATATTTTTATTGTTCGGAAGAATGAAAATATTGTCTGCGTTTACCTTTTCGATTGCATTCAGCATATCCTCTGTACTCGGATTCATCGTCTGGCCGCCTTCAATCAGATAATCCACACCAAGATCCCGGAAAATATCAGCAATTCCCTCGCCGATGGAGACAGAAATAAAACCTGTTACTTTGCGCTGCATGCTTTCAGCCTTTGCCGGAGCTGTCCGGGCTGTATCAGCTGCAGCCTGCTTCTCTGCTTCTTTGATTACTTTTTCCTGATGCTCCTCACGCATATTGTCAATTTTCATTTTGGTCAGAGAACCGTAGGTCAGCGCTCTTTGAATTGCAAGCCCCGGATCATTTGTATGCACATGAACCTTCACAATGTCGTCATCCGATACAACTACGATAGAATCGCCGATGGATTCCAGAAACGCCTTAAAGTCAAGCTCTGTATTCTCTGTGTACTCTTTTTCGAGCATAATGATAAATTCTGTACAGTAACCGAATTTAATATCAGCTGTAGAAATCTCTGACGACTGTGTGCTCGAAGCAACCGGCGCACCTGACTGCACTTTTGTATCTTCAATCAGGTAGTTTACTTCTTTTCCTGCAAATGCATCAGCGGCGCCCTTTAATACCTGCAATAGTCCCTGGCCACCGGAATCTACCACACCCGCTTCTTTCAGGACTGGAAGCATCTCCGGTGTTCGATTTAAGACTTCTTCTGCCCTCTTTATCACTTCTGAAATCAGCACGTCCAGTGTTGTGTCCGGATTTTCTTCCAACAGTTCCACTGCACGGTCAGCAGCGCCTCTGGCAACGGTAAGAATCGTTCCTTCTTTTGGTTTCATAACAGCCTTGTAAGCTGTCTCTACTGCTTTTTGAAATGCAGCTGCAAGCGTTGCCGCATTGATTTCCCGTTCTTCCTTAATGACCTTCGTAAAGCCTCTGAGCAGCTGGGATAAAATAACGCCTGAATTTCCTCTCGCACCGCGCAGTGAACCGGAAGAGACGGCCTTTGCAAATGTCTCCATCGTAAGCGTTTCGAGTGCAACTACCTCACGCGCTGCGGACATAATCGTAAGAGTCATATTGGTACCTGTATCTCCGTCAGGAACCGGAAAAACATTCAGCTCGTTAATCCACTCCTTTTTTGACTCCAGATTTTGGGCACCGGCCAGAAACATTCTGGCGCAAAGAGATGCATCTATCGTATTTATACTCACTGGTAGTTCCTCCTTAATCAATCACTCTGACGCCTTCAACAAACATGTTGATTTTCTCGACTTCCATACCGGTAAATTCTTCTACACGATATTTTACATTTCCAAACAGATTGTCTGCTACAGCAGAAATACTGACACCGTAAGATACGATAACATGAAAATCTATTGTAATTCTGTTTTCCTCAATCCGGACACTCAGACCGCGTTCAAGGCTGTCTCGTTTGAGAAGCCTAACCAGTCCGTCTTTCATATTAACAATCGCCATACCTACAATACCAAAACATTCTACTGCAACACTGCCTGCATAGGTAGCGATCACACCAGGATCGATCACGATCGATCCAAGCTCATTGCTCATACGTCCTTTCATAAACAAGAACCTCCATCTATTTATTGTCTCGTTAATCACAATGTACTTCTGAGGATAAAAGCCTGGCATCAAAATGGCACAAAACTCCCTGTCATGCCCTGCTCTCTACGTATTCTAACAGAAAAGCAGGCGCTTGCAAAGATAGTTTTTTCCAATTATTAAAATAATTTATGATTTTCGCATTTTCCGCTTGCAAAATATTGTTATATCTGGTAGAATAATCGTGCTGTGAGTCTATATCGTGAGGGTAGACTTAATTTATTTCAAGGAGGTGCGGTCATGGCTAAATGTGCTATTTGTGATAAAGCTGTTCATTTCGGAAACAATGTGAGTCATTCTCATAGAAGAAGCAACAAAATATGGAAAGCCAATATCAAACATGTAAAAGTTAAGGTTAATGGTGCTGCTCAGAAGATGTATGTTTGTACTTCTTGTCTGAAATCCGGCAAAGTTGAACGAGCTTAATCATGTTTTATGCGTGGAATTCAAAATGATTTTATAAGATGTCCCGTCATATGAAATTTCAGATTTTGAAGTTTGATATGACGGGGCATCTTTTTTTCAAAAACCCTTTTTTCAGAACCCGTATCATAGGAAAATGGACAAATCAAGGGGCGATTTTTTATAGCCCACCGTTTTTGTCCATTTCCGTGATCTGTTCGCAGTTCAGATTCCAACTCTATGCTACGAGCATTTATATAGTTTCCTACACTTAACATACAAAAAGATTATATCCGAGCAGCAACAGAAAAAGTATCAACAGTATACTGAAAAAGATACTTTCAATAAACAATTCGATTACCATTCCCACCGCGATCCAGAATAACGTATAGCCGATCAGCCTGCGCATATGATACTTTTCCTTTTCTTATTATCATATGCAGCGATGCATGATTTTAGAAAGTTGTCTCTTCTTTGGAAGCATTATGAATTGCCTCATCCACATTGGGGTTGGTCTTTGGCTCTGATTCCGTGCTCCTTCCGGCTGCGAACTTATTTACAAAATCAGGAACCATATCAAGAATTTTCGTCACACTGTCCTGATTTTTTACATTGACCAGCTTTGTCGTTCCATTTTGAATTACAAGAACTGCGCTTGGAGAAATTTTACCACCCATTCCTCCACCGCCATTGTTTTTTCTTTCTTCGGTTTTTGCGGAAGCTGCGACACCAAAAGAAACGTCCACAAGCGGAAGAATGATCGTCTCACCAACCGTGACCGCATCTCCGACCACCGTTTTGGTTGTAATAAAATTCTCCATTCCTTTAAATAATGATTCTACCGTATTCTGAAAATTTTCAGCCATATTTTTTCTCCTCTCATCTGACCCTATATTTTGAAAATTACCAATCATTACACTCGTTTTTTCAAATACCGGATGATTCGCCGCAGCTTTTTATCCCGAAATGCTTTCCATGCAGCATATACAAGATGGCACATGCGGATTCTTCCCCGAACATCTATCTGCGTCTCAAAAACTACTTCATCGAACGTCGGCTGTATCAAAAAATCATCTGCTTTGGCCGGAAGGATTAAATACAAAATTCCTGTCAAATATGCAGTAATCATAGGATCTCCGGTACCGAAATGCATAAAGCCTTTGATTCTGCGCGGTTTATAATGATGCAACAGATATTTTACATATCCGGCAGCATTTCCAAAAACTTCCCGCGCCTCCAGCTCTTCCATAAGTTTCAAAGTCTGCCCTGGTTTCGCGACGATACTGCCGATTTTCGACCACAACCGCCGAAATACGTTTATCGTTTGCCGTATTTTTTCCGGCAGGGAAGATAAAAAAACAATTAAAGCTCTGATATTTCCGTAAATGATTTTAATAAAATCCCGGATTTTCTGCCAAAGGGACCCTTTTTTATCTTCTGATCTATCTTCTATATCCTCTGCCTTTGAAAGAAACGTATCAGCTGTATGATCTATTTTAGAAACAAATGTCTCTGGCGTATTGCTATTGTTTGAAATCGGTGTTTCTATAGCATCCTTCTTTTCCAAACTGAAAGTCTCTGTGGTATCGTCTGTCTCCGAAATCAGCGTTTCTGTCAGATTAATGGATTTCGAAACAACCTCTGCTTCCTTTTTCTGTGATCTGTATTTGCGTTGTTGTCTTTGCTGTTTCGTCCTTTTGCGTTTTTGAGCTTTGCGAACCTTTTTATTTCCAGGAATAGGCAACCGCATTCCGAACAGCCGAATGGCCAGCAAGAATCTCCTGGAATGATCTACGGAAAAAGTCACACTAACCACACGAAACAACCAGCTTATTTTTACTTTGCCTTCTGTCCTGCCTGCCTGCTTTTCCGCTTGTACCTGATATCGGACAGAACAGAAAAGAACTACAAACAGCAAGACCAGAAGAAACAGGAGCAGGAATCCCAGAAGAATCCCGATCACTTTTAGTATACCCAGAATAATGTGCAGCATATTCTCCTGTACCCTCTCTTAACTCAGTTATTTCCAAAAGTTACTGTTTCCTGTCAAATTTTGATATGGTACGTTCAAAATATCCTCGCAGATCTGCGCCGCCCGTCTGCCTAAATACCTCTTCTGTAATCTGCTGCAACAACTCCAGCATCTCCGCTCTCCCACAGCCAAGCCCGATAATCATAGGTACCATCCGTTTCTTGTACCAGAATTTTAAATTCCATGCCGGAATAATTTCAAGCTGATTTTTTTCTCCCAAAGGCAACGTGAGCAGATACGTATTAGCTGGAGTCTTCCCAGTTTCAAGCTTTCGAATCAAAACTTCTCTTTTCTTTTCTGCTTTTTTCCCCACATACAGGTTCGGATACCAGTTCATAGTTTACCTCTTCTATCTTAAAGTCTCAGATATTTTTTATTTTTATTTATTCTGACATCCTGTGTGTTTAAAATGCCGACATTCCGCAACAGGCGAAATCCCGGCATTCAGTGGTCAAAAGTATTTTTTGCTTCCCCAGAGATTATTCTTTTTCAAATTCAGATACTCACTGTAGGCTTTTTCCAAAATCATCTTCTCGTTTGTAAATTTCAGAAGATGGTACGCCTCGTGATACTTATAATACCCTGAGTCAATAAAATACTCCTCTCGCTGTGGTTTGCTGTAATAGCTGTCTGCCATCATCAGATACCAGTGGACATCCTTCGCTACGGTATCTTCCGGAACATTAAACGTATACTGGCTCTTGCCGATATATTTAATGATGGAAGCCCGAACGCCAGTCTCCTCTAATACCTCCCTGGCAGCCGTCTCCTGGAACTCCTCGCCTTCCTCTACCGTACCCTTCGGCAGCACCCAGCCTTCATACTTGTTTTTATAGCTCTTGTACAAAACAAGTATCTTCCCCCTGAATATCACCACACCGCCACAGCTTGTTGCCTCAATCATTGCAATCCCTCCTGTTTGCGTTGTGCCACAAATGACTGCAAACAGTATAACTCTTTTTCACAGATCACGCAACAGGAAATAAATTCGCCTGATTAATATCCAAAAATATTGTAATACATTTCAAAAATTTTAGCAGCAATCGGTACAGCCGTTTCACTTCCGGTTCCACCGTTTTCTGCAATTACGGCAACTACCAGATCCGGGTTCTCCACATTTGAAAAGCCTACAAACCAGGAATGCGTACCTACGCTGCCATTTGACACATACTCTGCAGAGCCGGTTTTACCGGCCACTGAAAAATTATACCATGCAAGCGAAGAAGCCGTACCATTGTTTACTGTCTCCTGCATATACTCAGTCAGAAACCGCGCTTCTTCCGTCGTCATAAGCCGCTTATACTTGGAAGGGCTTGTCTTTGACACCGTGTCCCCGTCATACGTCTCAATCCGTTCTACACAGTATGGGCGCATCATAATTCCGCCATTTGCGACCGTTGCAGTTAAAAGCGCCATATGAAGCGGTGTTACAAGCGTTTCACCCTGGCCGATCGCTGTTGTCATCTGATCCCCGTAGGAATCATTTGCCTCAAGATTAAACTGTGAGGTACTGTGCTGCATCGGGGCTGGAAGGGTCCGATTGAATAAAAATTCCTCGCAAAGTGAACGGAAATCCGTATTATCCAAATCCATCCCGATCGATGCAAAAGCAGTGTTGCATGAATGGGCAAAAGCACTCTTCAGGTCTTCTGTCCCATGCACCTTGCTGTTATTACAGTTAATCGTAACATTATCTACCGTGATTTTGGAGGTACAATCATATTGGAATCCGCGAAATTCCCCCGGCTTCTGACGCATATACGCCAAGGTTGTGAGAATTTTAAAAGTCGATCCCGGCGGGTACAATCCCTGGGTTGCCCTGTTTAAAAGTACACTGCTCGTATTGTCTGTGACAAGACTTTCCCATATTTGCGCAATGGAGTTCGGATCAAAATCAGGTTTGGAAACCATAACCAAAATTCTGCCTGTATCTGGTTCCAATGCAACCACCGCTCCATTATAAGAACCAAGCGCTTCATAGGCCGCGTTCTGTAATGCTGCATTCAATGTAACAACCACAGAATCTCCACGCATCTTTTCATTTTTTGATTCATCTTTAAGCTGCGTCAGCACAGAAGCATGGCACGATAGCAAATCTGAATTACAGCTTGCCTCCAGGCCAGACCTTCCATTGGAAGAATACCCTATAACGTGTGAAAAAACATTAGCGTACGGATATACACGCGTTTCTTCACCGCTTTCTGACACCTCTGTTTTTGCCAAAACGCTCGCGTCCGAGGATATAATAGAACCACGGATATATTTGTCAATATTTGCATCCTGTTTTGTATTATAAGAACTGGAATTCAGCTCATCAGCCTTGAAAACATTCAAATAGGAAAGATACCCAATCATCAGTAAAAAAAGAAATACAAAGGTATACGTCACAATACCAAGTTCCGTGTTGCGGCCCTTTCCCGTTACAGGCTCAGGCTCCTGCTCAAAGTAAACTTCCTTTACCCTGAGCGGTATTTTTTTCCCACTGTGTGCCTTTTCCGTTTTATCTGTATGGTGTATCGTATCCGTCGTACTCGAACTCATCCCACGTTCCTGCGTATCCGTCGTCTTCGAACGCTTCCGGGTTTCCTGCGTATCTGCCGTCTTCGTACGTTTCCGGCCTTCTTGCGTATTTGTTGTGCGCGTTCGTGTTCTGCGAGCCTGGGTATCCTTCCTGTCGGAATGCATCGCGCATTCCTCCGTATCCCTCATCCGCGTACGTGTTTTCCGCTCTTCCATATCCGCTGTCTGTGTACGTCTCCTGTTTTCTTCCGGGTTTCGGTCGTCCATACGCATTCTGCGGGTCTTCGTATTGGTTTTGTCTGTATGGTCCCTGTTCCCTGCCATATCGGTTTCCTCCATATCTGTCATATGATGCATTCGGATCTTCATATTCATGTTCGGCATATTCGCCCGTATAGGCTATGTTTTCACCATACGCGCCATAATAGCCTCCATTTTGCTGCTGATAAAGCTGTTGTTCCTGTAACATGCGCTTTTGCTCGCTTTTTACTTCTTCATCCCGCTGCAGCATATACAGTCCTTGCACGATAGAAAACATAATTAATGTGCTGAGTACGGAACTGCCGCCATAGCTGACGAGCGGAAACGTCACTCCAGTCAGTGGAATCAGCTTAATCCCGCCTCCTACAGTCAGAAACACCTGTGCCGCGTACGTGGAACCAAGTCCAACTGCCACCAGACGATAAAAACGGTTCGTGAGCTGCATAGATATATTTACAAACATAATAAAACAGCTCATACACACGAGAATCAGGCAGATACTGAAAATACTGCCAAGTTCCTCTGAAATTGCAGAAAACATCATATCCTGTTCCACAAAAGGAATGGCGCCTGGTGATCCCTGTCCAAGACCTGTGCCAAACCATCCTCCGGCGCTGATTGCAAACAGTGACTGGCAGATCTGATAACCGCCACCTTGATAATCTTGAAACGGGTCCTGCCATGCCTCAACTCTGACACGCACATGGTTAAAAAGAAAATAAGCGCCGACCGCAGCCACTGAACCAGACAAAATCCCTGCCAACACATAAAAGGGATTCTTCGTAGAAACAAACAGCATCACCAGATACGTAATAAAAAAGATCAATGCACTTCCCAGGTCTTTTGATACTACCAGAATCAGGACATGGAGCGCTGCTAGTCCTGTTGCAATTACAATGCGCCGGAAATCTCTGGCGTGAGTCAGAAGCCCTGCAATCGCAAACACATAGATAATTTTGACAAATTCCGAGGGCTGAATCGAAATCCCGCCTATGGTAAATGACAGCTTTGCCCCATACGTTGACCGGGCGGCAATCGCCACAAGGGCAAGCAAACCAATCCCTACCAAGGTATACAGCCAGTACATTTTTGTAATAAAACGCAGTTTTCGAATAATAACCGGAATTAACAACGCAACTACCGTAGCAAACACGGCAATCTTAAACTGCTTGATGCTCTGATCGTAGGACAGCCTCGTAATCATAATAAAGCCCACACAGAGCAGCATACACATATTATTGATCACAAGCCTCGATGCAAGCGGGTAAAGGTTTTTAAACAGTACCAGAACCGCTGCCAGATAGATTACCTGTGCACCATAAAAAAGAAGCACCGTTGTCTCTGAGATGTTCAGAAACAATACCATAAACGCCACAAAATGCATCATAAACATAAGCATATTCTGCCGCATAAAAAGGTATTCTCTGGCCTCATCATCCTTTTTGTGAAATACTGTATAGCTTTGAAACGTATACAGGGCCATCAGAATAATAATAAGATATTTTGAAACCTGAATGATAAGATTCGTCATATATTACTCTACTCCCCTTTTGAAGTGTCCTCGCGTACCGGCTGGCATCTCATCGCACATACCGTTCCCGGAAAACAACAGCCTATGATACTGCTTTAATATCTGCCTTGTCTCCTCAGCAGATTCTATGGTAAAAGATAACCGCACAAAAGCCAAGGACAATTCTTCTATCTCCTTGCGGTACCCGCCAAGCTGAAGCGGAATGCTGTTGTATATCGTATTACAACAAAACGCACATCGGTTTTGCACAGGAAAGCGCACCTTTTTTCGATCTTCCAGCAAAAGAAATCCAGGTACTTTTGTGCAACCAAATATATTTTTCTGTACACACTGCGCGGATTGCATCAAAGGCTGATAGCCGTATACAATCAGTTCCCGGCCCGCACGACCCGACTGCTTCAGCTCCCGTACATTCAGTTCCGAGGACATCACAGTTCTCTCAACGCCGTATGTATGCAGAAACTTTTCTGCCCGGTGATTGTAGGAATACAGATTGTCATCCGCAACAAGCACCGCACCACAATCGGCCTTCCGGATATAAGCCCTGAAATAAGAAAGTTCATCTATCGTATGAACAAGAAATCCATCCAGCATTGCCATTAGCCTGCGCATCACCGGATGTTCAAAAAAAGAACGCTCCTGATAACGATAAATGGGAGGACAATTTAAAAAACAGCGCATCCCCGCAGATTTTACAGACTGAATCATCTCTGAGAGATTTGTAAATGCTGTGTGCAGTTCTGCCTCATTTCCGAAAAGTGTGGTATCCAAATACAGCGTGTCCACTGCAATATCCTGTGACGCTTCGAGAACTGCCATCAGTTGCACGCGGCTCATAACAGAGATATTCAGTGCATATCCCGTCGTTTCCAAATCAGAAGTCTTCTTCTGCAACGTGTTCCTTTCTTTTGGAATATTCGCTTTTTGCGGTACACACCCGGGGGCTTTACGCCGCGCTGACGCCAACATCTGCTCTTGCAGCTGCAAAAGTCCTTCTCTTCTCAGTTCATTCAATGCCCGGACAGTCACAAACAGGCCGTCCTCCATCCAAAGATCAAGAGAATCAAATACAAATGGCGTATTTCCCGTTTTCATCATCTGTTTTCGCACTTGTTCTGGAGTGGTTGGCTGGTTCGTTGCAGGTTCTGCAATTTCTGCGCAAACGGTAGTGGAAAAATGCCCAATTTCTACCTTTAGTATAGCAGGTGAATGCTCAAAAATCCTTAATTCACCCTTAATTTTTTCTTTATTATCTCTTTTTATATATGAATCAGACAACTCCTGCAACAATTTTTCATTTTTTGTCCGGTATAGAATACTTCCAGGCTTTATAGAAGGCCCCTGCCTCCTGATCTGAAACAAAGAGCCCTCAGCCGTATTCTCCGTCAGCGTCATTGAGCTTCCGTCCGGAAGTTCCAGAACATCGCCTCTGTGAAGTTCCTCAGCAGCTATCGCAGAAACAGTATTTTTACCGATATTTTTTATTCTGGCGGCCTGTGTCCCCTGATGATTCGGACGTGCCAGTGCCATCATGGACTTGCCATTATGCAAATGATAATACCCTTGTGAAAATCCTCCGCGATTATACAAATCCAGAAGAATTTCTCTGTCTTCCTTTGATACACAGAAATTTCTGTCGCCCTGTTCCTGATACAGATCAATATATTTGCGGTAAATGTGCACAACACCGGCCGCATATTCAGACCGTTTCATGCGTCCCTCTATTTTCAGAGACGCAATTCCAGCCGAAAGCAGTTCCGGAATCAGATCAACCGTGCACATGTCTTTCATGCTGAGTGCATACAAAGGCTGCTCATGTTTCCCCTCATGTTTCGTGTTCCGGCTGTTACGGAACTGCTCCGCAGTCGGATAACCTGTACTATCTCCGTTTCCTATGACGCGATATGGAAGCCGGCATGGCTGTGCACATCGGCCTCTGTTCCCACTGCGGCCACCGATCATACTGCTCATCAAACATTGACCCGAATAGGAATAGCACATTGCTCCGTGAATAAAGGTCTCAACCTCCAGCCCTGTCTCGTCTACAATTCTCCGTATTTCATCAAGAGAAAGTTCTCTTGCCGGTACTACCCTCGTAAAACCGGCCTCTTTTAAAAGCTGTGCGCCATCCACACCGGTCACAGTCATCTGCGTACTGGCGTGAAGGTCCAGTCCTGGAAAGTATTCCTTCAAAAAGTGAGCCACACCAAAATCCTGCACAATCACACCGTCCAGACCTGCTCTGTAGTACGGCAACAAATAGTCATACAGTTTATTCTCAAGCTCCTCTTCTTTTAACAGAGTATTCACAGTCATGTAAAGCTTTCGTTCACGAAGGTGGCAGTAATCAATTCCCTGCAAGAGAAGCTCCTCGTCCGGATTCTCCGCATATGCTCTGGCACCAAACATCGTACCTCCAATATATACCGCATCTGCCCCGGCATTTACCGCAGCGCAAAGTCCTTCATAAGAACCAGCCGGCGCCAGTAATTCAACCATAATTTTTCTTTCAGGGAATGCTACATTTTGCAACACCCTTTTTCCTTTCTCCCAAATATCACTCTAATATGAAAAACGACTGCAACATCTCCATATCTTCTTTTTCCGCGAAACAAAAGTATATGCAAATCATTGCAGCCGGACGCTTAACGTTTATTCTGATTTTTCAGCCGGGTATCCAGCTGAATATTCTCTTTTTGTAACTGAACATTTTTTTCCTGAAGCAACTGTGCTTCCTTCTCTGCATTCTCCAGCTTAATCTGCGCTGTGATCAGTTCATGTTTAAAATCATACAGCTCTTTATCTTTTTCAGAGAGCTCACGTTCCAGCTCCTCCACCTTTTTTTTCATCTTAAAATAGTCGTCTGCCGTATTCAGATTCAGCAGAATATTTCTGAGATCCGGGGAAAGTCTGACATACCCGTCCATATTTTTAAGCTCTGAAATCTTTGCATTCAGGTATGTTGCAACACGCTGCAGGTACTCCTCGCTCTCATAGCCGCTGAGCGTATAAATTTTTCCGGCTATGATTACCTGTGTGGTATTTTTGGATGACATATAGGAACTTCCTTTCCATTTATCTTCAGACTTAAAACTTCTTACATTACCAAAACTAATACAACAGACTCGAGAAAATGTTGCACATTTTCCCTCGTTAAGATATGCTTCGCATATTTTACATTACAAAACCTCTACAATTAGACTCGAGAAAATGTTGCACATTTTCCCTCGTTAAGATATGCTTCGCATATTTTACATTACAAAACCTCTACAATTAGACTCGAGAAAATGTTGCACATTTTCCCTCGTTAAGATATGCTTCGCATATCTTATATTATAAACAAATTATACATAATTACAACAACTATTTCTCGCGGCCCAGATGTCTGTAGGCAAAATCGGTCACTACCCTGCCCTTGGGAGTCCGATTGAGAAAACCGTTTTTGATCAGATATGGCTCATATACGTCTTCTATTGTACCGGAATCCTCTCCAATGGCAGCTGCAAGTGTTTCGAGTCCTACCGGCCCGCCTCCGAATTTATCAATCATAAGCTCCAAAATTCCCCGGTCAATACGGTCCAGGCCATAACGATCTACTTCCAGCAGATCAAGTGCTTCTGACGCAATGGCCCCTGAAATACTTCCGTCATAGCGCACCTGTGCGTAATCTCTGACACGCTTCAGCATACGGTTGGCAAGACGCGGCGTGCCGCGCGAACGGCGCGCTATCTCAAGTGCGCCTCTGTTATCCATGCATACCTCCAATACCTGAGCAGAGCGAAGCACGATTGTCTGTAACTCTTTTTCAGAATAATACTCCAGATGGTTTACCACACCGAAACGGTCGCGCAAAGGAGCGGACAGCATGCCTGCCCGAGTCGTTGCTCCGACCAGAGTAAAATGCGGCAGATCCAGGCGTATCGAACGGGCAGCCGCCCCTTTTCCAATCATAATGTCAATCGCAAAATCTTCCATGGCGGGATAAAGTACTTCCTCAACCTGACGGTTTAAACGATGTATTTCATCCACAAACAGAACGTCTCCCTCCTGAAGGTTATTGAGGATTGCTGCCATTTCTCCCGGTTTTTCAATTGCCGGTCCAGACGTGATTTTTATGTTGACCTCCATTTCATTTGCCACAATACAGGCAAGCGTTGTCTTTCCAAGTCCGGGCGGACCGTAAAACAAAACATGATCCAGAGAATCTTTTCGTTGCTTTGCCGCCTCTATAAAAATCTTTAGCGTACTTTTTACTTTTTCCTGTCCAATATAATCCTTCAGAAGCTGCGGACGAAGTCCGGTCTCCAGCCGAATATCTTCTTCCGTCGTATCTGTTGTGATAATTCTTTTTGCCATATACTTTTTCCCTCAATTATAAAAATGCCATCTGCTTCAGTGCAAGCTTCAGAATCGTCTCAGTGTCCATATCTTCTGTAAGGTCTGCTTTGCTTACCGCCTTCAGTGCATCGCTGTTTGAATACCCAAGTGCAGTAAGCGCCTGAATTGCTTCTGCTTTTGCTGCGGAAGCCTCACTGCCCGAAACATGCGCGGCTTCTGTATGTTGTATCTTTTTTTCAAATGCATCTTCCAGACTCAGCTTGTCTTTTAGTTCCAAAATCAGTTTTTTGGCTGTCTTGGCTCCGATGCCAGGCGCCTTTGCGATCGTCTTCGCGTCATCCGAAAGAACCGCAAAACGCAAATCATCGGCTGTCAAAACAGACAAAATCCCAAGCGCCGCTTTCGGCCCGATGCCGTTTACTGCAATCAGAAGCCGATACATCTCCAGGTCATCCTGTGTAAGAAAACCAAAGAGCTGCATCGCGTCTTCCTTGACATTCATATATGTATAAATCCGTACTTCTTCGCCTCTCCCCGGCATCTCCTGCGCATCCCGCCCGGAAATAAAAATCTGAAACCCGATGTGGTTTACATCTAGCACCACTTTCGTTTCCGTCACTTCTTCTACAATCCCCTGTACATATGCAATCATTCTTTTTCCTTCCTCTTTGAACTTCTGTTCGATAAACACAAAATTTATTCAAAATAATTTGCAACCACTTTGCTATTTGCACGATTCTTCTAATGAATTTATCCCTGATTCATCCAATATCTTTGCCGGAATCCGCTTTACAACCTCCTGGCTCACCACACCGACAACCACACCCGCCATAGCACCGGAAATCAATAAGACCGGCAGATAGTACAGAACAGATAGATTTTCAACAAGCAACATAGCGATCAGTAGCTGTGCGATATTATGCGATATCCCGCCTGCAATACTGGTGCCAACAATGGAAAAAATATCTGTTTTTTTCACCAGAATCATAACGGTCAGACTAAGCAGTGCCCCTCCCAGACTATATAAAACAGAAGCAACATTTCCAAACAGGATTCCGGTCAGAACAATCCGAATCACGGCTGTCAAAAAAGCTGCCTGATAGCCCATCAGGTATAAAACCGACAAAGAGATACTGTTCGCTATTCCGATCTTCACACCCGGTATTCCTCCCAGAAAAGGAAAAAGTGATTCGATATAACCAAGAATCATAGCCAAAGCTGTAAAAATGCCCAAATATGCGATTCGATTTGCTCTCATCTTTCCCTCCGGCTTTTTGCCTTATTAAGATACAATGACATCCGGCTGTTCTTCCTGGCTTTCTTTATCTTCCTCAACCTGCACAACAACACGATGGGGCAGACAGACAATCATTTATCCCTCTGTCTGAATAATACCCTGATGCTCACACAGATGATCCGGGCAGTCAGAAAAGATCATCCAGACTTTATGATCCTGAATCCTGATACGATTTCCAGTGCCGATCCAGATCTCCTGGTTTTTTGACAAAGGAAACGCTCCGTAAGCTCTGCCATCCTTCTCTACCACAACAAGTGCTCCATCCTTTTGAAAAAAAGAACGGGCCGCAAGCAAAAAAATAGCAGCGGTAATGACAGATACACCTAATATAATATCTGCTTTTTTCACGCTAAACCCTTTCCTACGCTTATTTTCTGTAGGTTCCATGTACAATCATCGCAAAATCTTTTGAACTCAATTTCTCAAATGATTTATTCCGATTACCCGGCACAACTTATCATCTATCCTGTTTTGCAATTACTTTCTGCATTTTAACATAAGAAAAGGATAAAATCAATCATACGTTCGATTTTATCCTTTTCTTTGAAATTGTTCTTAACGCTTCCATACTTCAAAAAATACGTGATCCCCAATCTTCTGATATTCAGAAACAAGACCAAGACTTGTGTATGCCGGCAGTGTCATAAAAAACAGACAATCAAACGGCTTCTTTTTTCCATCCAGCTGCAAATAGATATCGGTACCTGCCGCCCGGCAGGCCTCAAATCTTGCGATGACTGTTCTGGCCGCCTTTTTCGATTCCGGATCAACCAGAGCCGGATTTTTCAGTGCCCGTGTAAGACTTCCGTCTCTCGCAGGAGCAAACTGCATGTCCTGATAAACAACCTCACGCAGCACATCTGGGAACAACGGACTGTATAAGCGATTCAAAAGCACAAGCCCGACAGCCACCTTTCCGGTATAGGACTGATTTCCGGATTCACAGTATATAATCGTGGCAAGAAGTGTTTCATCGTCTGTGAGCGGATCCGTAAAATACTCGTTATGTACCTTGACACCTGCGGTTGGCTTTGGAGCTCCATTCTCAGAAACCTCTGTTCCGATACCATTTCCGTCAAACTGATACGTTTTTCCTTCAATTGTCAGTTTTACATTGACTGTTTTCTTGTAGGTTTTGGGATCGAAGTAATAATAATCGGTACCTATTTTCTGTAATCCAATACACGCCTTTGTATTGCTTCCAAGATAACAGTCATCCTTCCAGGTATTTTTCAAACGGAGTCCGGTTTTGCCTACATAGTAGCGGCCAATCCATTTGTTTTTTACCATGGCCCCATCTGCGCCGTAGTAATAGTATTTTCCATTTGTCTTGACCCATTTATTTTTTACCATGCGACCGTGCTTGGACTCAAAATAATAGATCTTCTTGTTGTAGGTCAGTCGGCCCTTCTGAACTGCTCCGCGTTTGTCAAAGGCGTATGTATATCCATTTGGAGCCTTTTTCATGCCATTCGCGTACACGGCACCATTGGAGCCTGCATAATACATATTATTCTTGTATTTAATCCATTTATTTTTTACTAGCACACCGGTCTTTTTAAAGTAATACCATTTCTTTCCTTTGTAGAGCCAGCCTGTCTGACGGACTCCCTTGGAATTGACATAGTAAGACTTTGACCCTTCTTTGATCCACTTTTTCTTTACCTTTTTTCCTTTTAAATAATAGGAATAGGTGCCATTCGAATTCTTTTTCCAGCCTGCTTCTGCACGGACACTCATACAGGAAAACATGAGTAAAAACAATATGACTGTAACAAATAGCATCCGTCTGTTCCTGTGTTTCGTAACCATCACTTTCTCCTCTGGAACTTAATAATTTCGATTTGTTTTCGTAACATTTGATTCATATTATATGATAAATATTACACTATGTCAAACAAAACCTGGCGCAAAATGAAACAATTATGTACAAAAAACCATATTTTGTTACATTTTGCGCGTACCGCTTAATAAAATTGCCGGGTTGCAGGCTGTTTATGGTTACTATACAAAAACAATATGATTAGAATATGATGCAGATAATTCTTCCCTTAGATTCATTCACAATTTTTTTCATCGTATCCTGAAGGCGCTGCTGACTTTCTTCACCAATTGAGGAAAGTTTTGCCTGAATCCCGTCTTCTACCATCTGTTCAATAGATTTTCCAAAAATCAGCGTGTTCCAGGCTCCTTCTTCAGAATTTTCATTCTCCCGCATGTAATTAATCAGATCTTCGGCCTGAGATTCACTCCCCACAATCGGTGCGATTTCAGTCTCAATATCCGCACGGATCAGATGAATCGAGGGTGATGTAGCTTTGATCTTTACGCCATATTTATTTCCCTGTCGGATGACCACCGGCTCATCCATCTGAATTTCTTCTTTCAGCGGCGTGATCACGCCATAACCGGTCTGTCTCACTGCATTTACTGCGCTGGCTACTGCTTCATATTCTTTTTTCAGGGCTGACATCTCCCTGACGATGGAAATCAGCTTGTATTCGCTTGCTATTTCCGTCCCTGTCATCTCGCTCAGCACCTGATAATACAGTGAATCCTGCATCTGGATATCAATCTCTGCATTTCCGTTTGACAGGTCGACCGCTTCAAGCTTTGCTTTTTTGATAAATTCGCTGTTTACGCCGAGCGAGTCCGCATAAATATCCCGTACCGTATGAAGCTTTTGCATTGCATTCTTTGCAGCTGCAAATAGATCCTGTTTCAGCCAATGGCCATTTTCCAGTGTTTCCGTCCACTTGGGAATCTGAAATACAACCCTGGTAAGCGGAAATTCCAGCAAAAATTCTTCAAATACAGTCTGAATTTCTTTTGTTCCAATCTGTTCACAGTTCAGGATCATACTGGAAACGCCATATGTATCATTCAGATACGCAGATGCCGCCCGTGCTTCTTCACTGTAAGGCTTTGCGGAATTCAAAATCACAAGAAACGGTTTCCCGAGCTGCTGAAGCTGTGTAATCGCTTCTTTTTCTGCCTCAAGAAAACTTTCCCTTGGAAGGTCTCCGAAGCTTCCATCCGTAGTAATTACAATCCCCACGGTTGCATGATCTGTAATTACTTTCTGTGTTCCCATTCTGGCTGCCTCGCCAAACGCCATAGGCTGTTCCTGCCATGGTGTTTTGACCATACGTGGTACACCATTCTCTTCTGTTCCCTCGGCTCCCGGCACAAGAAATCCGACACAGTCCACCATTCGTAATTTCATAACGGTGCCATCCCCTATTGCAATCTGTGCGGCTTCTCTCGGAATAAATTTGGGTTCTACTGTCGTCACTGTCTTTCCGGTTGCACTGGCAGGCATCTCATCTTTTGCCCGGTCATGTTCCTGTCCTTCAAGCTCCGGCAGTACCAAATGCTCTACTACTTTTCTCACAAAGGTAGATTTCCCTGTCCGCACAGGGCCTACGATGCCCACGTAAATATCGCCGCCTGTCCTCGTCTGAATATCCTTGTATAAATCAAATTTTTCCATCAAAAGACCCCCTGCATATACTGGTTAAATATATGCAGGGGGAATGGACCTCAGAACGCTTTTAAAGAAATTTCTTCAATCATATGAAAACGAAGACATTTTTGCCTGTATGGTAGCTTGCTTTCTAAAATGAAAAGGCGTAGCCTTTCTTTGCATTGCGGACTGCAAAAGGCTACGCCGGTCGTACAGATCAGCTTGCGGAACGTCATCTGTACGCAGCTCCGAAGGCTTACTTTTATAAAAAGCTGATGCCAGCCAGAGCACAAGGAGGTATGTTTGTGTATATCTCCATTGCCTTGAGACAACATTCCATTTTTTCTTTGTCTGACTAACCCGATACAGACAACCGGCAGCCAGCCGGTGCGGAGTGTTTTGCTTTACTCGGAAGCACTTCTCTCATATCAAGCAGGTTTCCTGGCTCACAGATCATCGCCTGCTTCTCCTTCTCGCGCTCATTGGGTACGCAATGGACTTTGAAGCTCACTCCCTGTATACAGTGACCGGATCGCTCAGGCATCGCACCTGATTCCCTTTTCAGATAAACTGCACTTGATACGGCAATTTCTCATTACACGCTAAAAATATAGCACGGTTTCTGAAAATCGTCAACCGTTTTGTGCCTTGTACACGGTCAGGCACAGCTATTCCGTTGCATTACAGTCCTGCTTTTTTTGCAGCTGCATCTACTACATGGCTTACAAGTACAGAAGTCGTAACACTGCCTACGCCACCCGGAACCGGTGTGATTGCATCTACAATCGGTTCTACCGCAGCGTAATCCACATCGCCGCAAAGCTTGCCCTCTGCGTTAACGTTGATACCTACATCAATGACCACCTGACCAGGTTTCACGTACTCAGCGCCAACTACGCCTGCACGGCCTGCGGCAACGATGATGATATCTGCCTCTTTTGCAACTGACGGCATATCTACTGTTCTTGTATGACAAACAGTAACGGTCGCATTTTTCTTGATCAGCATCATGGCTGCCGGTTTCCCTACTACAAGACTGCGGCCAATTACAACCGCTTTCTTTCCGGTACAGTCGATTTCATAGTGATCAAGAATTTCCATACAAGCCTGAGGTGTGCATGGCGGGAAACCAATTGCCTTTCCAGTAAATACACCGGACATGGAACCGTCTGTCATACAGTCTACGTCCTTTGCCGGATCAAGCGCATTCTCAATCACGCTCTGATCCAGGTGCTTCGGAAGCGGACGGAACAGAAGTACGCCGTGAATTGCGTCGTTCTTGTTTACATCATCAATAACTTTCAGAAGCTCTTCCTGAGAAACATCACCCGGAAGAAGAATTTTTTCACATGCAACACCGAGTGTTTCACAGCGTTTTGTAGCGCCTCTCTCATAAGAAATATCACTTTCATTTTCTCCGACACGAATGATTCCAAGCGTCGGTTTGATTCCTTTTGCCTCAACCTCTGCTACCTTTGCTTTGATTCTTTCGTTCAAAGCAGCGGTAACCTCTTTACCAAGTAACTGTTTTGCCATTGTTTTGCTCCTTTCATCCGCGGTCATCCAAATCCGCAGTTTCTCTATTTCAGACGTCCAAGTACGCTCTCAAAAATTTCATCAGCCATCGGCGGATATTTCGCCAGCATTGCATCCGCTTTTGCATTCAGCTCTTCTGCATATTCTCTGTTTGCCATGGATTTTGTATTAATATAAACATTCAGACTGGCTCCCATCAGAGCTGCCTTGCAAAATGCAGCGCCCACGCCTGCATCACTGATTGCTAACGCAGAACCCTTTGCGGCAAACTCTTTGATCAGTTCGATTGCCTCACAGCATTTCTCCATGATCTCCATCGGAACAGAGCATGCATCCTTCAGAACAATCTCCATCACACGAGCTTTCTCTGCCTTTTCTTCTTCCGTTGCCCTCGGCATTCCGTATGCCTTGGAAAGCGGCTCAAATACTTCCGCATCACGCTCTACCAGGGTCAGAAGCTCTTCCTGAAGCTTATCGCATTTTGCCTTCAGTTCATACATCTCTGCTTCAACATCAGCGTACTTCTTCTTGCCAACGGTCAGGCTTCCCACCATATTTCCAAGCGCGGTGCCCACTGCGCCAACCAGTGCCGATGCGCCGCCGCCGCCCGGAACCGGAGCCTTAGAAGCAAGTACTTCAACAAATTCATTACATGGTACTGTTGAAAATCCCATTTATTCTATCTCCTTCTAAATTTTTTTAATTTCCAAATCATTCACAAACACAATAACACCTATTTTTATGATAAAATATGTTATAATTTGTAAATTATTATCGAAGTCAGCTCCCTGGCAGAATACCTGTCCGCGGGGTGACTTCTTTGTCGGAACCCCGCGGACAGGTATTCTGCCAGAGGGCGTCCGATCATCACACACTCTTCATTGTCCCAATCACCACATCGCAGGCGACAACAAGATCTTCCGCGTGAAAAGCTGCCGGGAAATTGTCGCTGAACAGAATCTGAGAAGACGGCGGAAATTCTTCGTCTCCACCCCATATCTGAAACCGAATAAAAAATCCGTCAAACAGCTCAACCTCATATCCGGCATCTCCGGCCTTGATGGGCTTTGCATGCATTTTCTCAAACGCAGAACAAAATGCATCAATTCTACTCCCGTAGGAGAATGCCAGCCGCGCCATACACCGACCGCTGAACTGTCTGTAGTACACTTCTCCCCACGGAACCTCGCGATAGGTCAGAAACTTTCCTGTTCCGGGAACCTGGCAGCCGTGGGTCAGAAAACGTATCATCAGAATCTGCGCCGCCGTAATCGAAAGTAACGGACAAAAACCATCCTCCTCCTGCGTCCGGACAACGGAAAATTCAGGAAAAGAAACTTCATACTCTTTTCCAAGAAAACGGACAAGAAAGCACTTTTTTTCTTCCAGATAAGGAAATCCCGTACGCCTGGAAATCTCAGAAGGATTCATGCTCCGGTATTCTTCTTTGTAGTGTTCAAAGGGGACGCGTTCCTTGTTGTCCTTTTCGTATTCGATATTCATGTTTGTCTCCTTGCTCTGTCAGATCTATTGCATTTCCATAATTTATTTCATTTCCAATGAGGGAAATAATCCTGCATCCGTATGCGGCAAGAAACAGCAAGCCACAAATTCATCCATATACGTCGGCTCATTGCTGAGCTCCAGATACGTCATATTGTGAGCAACCTCAGCCACCTTTTCCTCTGCCGAGACAGAATACAGCATCGTATAAGCACCGGACAGGGATGAATTTCCAATATATAAAAACTTTTCCAACTCAATATCCGGGAACATACCTATGCTCACTGCATTTTTCATATTGATACCACTTCCGATTCCGCCCGCAACAAGCACACGATCAATCATACTCACGTCGAAATCAAGCGATTGCAGCATCACACGGATTGCTGAGAAAATAGCGCCTTTTGCACGGATAAAGTTATCAATATCCACCTCGGTCAGCTCAATATCCTTAACCGATGCCGCTTCTTCTTTAAAGGCCAGCACATAGCTTCCCATGCCATACTCATCGTGGCGAATCCGTTCACCCTCGCGAATAAACTTTCCTTTCGGGCTGATGATTCCGCATCGGAACAGCTCACTGATGATATCAATAATACCGGAACCACAGATGCCGACCGGCTTCTGTCCCGCATCTCCAACTATTTTGAACGTTGGTACCATCGTTTCCCGATCGATTTCACAGGCTTCAATTGCTCCGTCCGTCGCACGCATACCACAGCTAATATCGCCGCCCTCGAAAGCAGGCCCTGCGGAGCAGGCACAGCTCATCATAAATTCTGCATTTCCAAAAACCAGCTCTCCGTTTGTGCCCAGGTCAATGAACAGAGACATTTCCTCACTGTTCCAAATGGTACTCGCCAAAGTACCAGCCGTGATATCTCCTCCGACATAGCTTCCAATATTTGGCGCCATGATGATTCGGGCGCGCGGATAAATATTCAGACCAAGATCCTGTGCCACCAGAGAATCTGTCTCAAAAAAGGTCGGGATAAACGGCTCCATACGCACCGGATCTGCATCCACTCCAAGCAGCAGATGGTTCATTGTCGTATTTCCAGCCACGCACATCCGATACACCTGCTTCGGTGAAATCTTCGCAGAACGGCACATCTCGCCAATGAGCGGATTCAGAGTCTCTTCTACTATGGCATCCTGCAATTTCTTTCTTCCACCGTCTTTTTGCTGCTCAATAATACGGTTAATCACATCCGCTCCGTAACGGATCTGTGCGTTTCCGGTAGAGGCTTTTGCCAGAATCTCTCCATTTTGCATATCAATAATGAGCGCCGCAACAGAAGTGGTTCCAATATCGACAGCCAGACCGCATACTTTTGCTGCCTCACCTGCCGGAATGACATCAAGAACCTCAATTTTATCTCCTACACGCTGAATCACACACTGTACTTTAAAAGAGGACTTTCGAAGCGTTTCTGCCAGCTTTTTCAAAGCAATATAGGTAATGCTAACATCAGAAGCGCTGCCTGCATCCTTCAATGCCCAAATGAGACGTTCGTTATCCGGCATCGTATTGTCAAGAGACGGTGCTTCCATTGCAACTATCATAACTTCTAAGTCATTTTTGAATTCAATTCCAGCCTCCATGACGTCAGCCTTTGTTTTTTCAAAAATATGTAATTCCTCTGCGGAATCAAGGTCCGCAACTTTCATCCTGCTACGGTATGCAGATGCAATATCCGGAACCAGTACTTCCACATCTGCAGTTACTTTACTCACACAGGACAGTCTCCACCCCTGTGCATATTCCTCGTCTGTGATATGATGCGTCTTCGGAGACTCAAGTTCACCGCCAACGAGCTTTACCTTACACTTTCCGCAAGCCCCATTACCTCCGCATGGTGCGTCGATAGCCACATTTGTTTTCTGCGCTACCTCAAGAAGATTCTCACCGGGAACGGCGTACGCCGCTACACGGTCGCCATTCTCAAACTTAAAAGTTACTGTATACATAATTTACCTCATGCTCTTATTTTCAGATCATCCTGCCTCTTTGGAATATTTAATGATACACCCGGAAGCAAATGGTTACCTCCGGGTGCTGTAAAAATTTCTGACTTAGATCTCCAGATAGGAATCTGCGTACAGCGTATTGTTCTTGAATACATCACAAGACTTAATTGTTTCCATCAGACGAAGGTCATTCGGGTTTACGATCGCTGAAGTAAGACCCTGCATCATACACATTGCAACAAGTGCGGAATCCATGATCGGACGAATGTGCTTCGGCATACCATTGGAGTTGTTGGAAAGTCCGCCGGTAGAATTCAGACCCATATCAGAGAACATCTTGATACACTCAAGAATTTCAAGCTGCTTGTCCTGCATTCCCTTTACTACCAGGAACAGCGGGTCAAACCACAGATCGGTCGGCTCCATGCCATGCTCAAGACCTCTCTCGAGAAGTGTCTGGCAGTATGCCATACGCTCATCATTATCCTTAGCAATACCTTCGCCATTGCAAAGTGCAATAACGATTGCATCATTTGCAGCTGCAAGGTCTACATACTCGATTCTTCCAGCTGCATCTGCAGAGTTTACAATCGGTTTTCCTTTGGAACGGTTGTAAACAGAGATACCTGCCTCAATCGCTTTTTTGTTGGCTGTATCCAGTGCAAGCGGAACATTATCGCACTCGCTCTGAAGAAGCTGAACTACCCACTTCATCAGATCTTCGCCATCGCTCTCAGCCGGTCCAATGTTTACATCAAGATAAACTGCTCCAGCAGCAAGCTGCTGTCTTGCACGCTGCAGAATCGGCTCCGGATCTCTTTCTGTAAACGCCTTGTTCACAGACGGAGCTGTGGTTGAAAGTCTTTCACCAATCGTAACAAATTTTGCCATGGTTTTATCTCCTTAAATTTTTTATTCACCAGTTTACTTACGCTGTAATATCCTTCATAAATTTCACGAGCTGAACTGCCTCTTTCGGAGCGATGATGATCTCCCATCCCGGAAGTTTTGCTTCCAGTTCGCCCTTCAGTACAGCAACCTTACCCGGAATGATAAGCTTTCTGCTCTTAAGTTTGCCCTCGATATCCTGCTCCTGGAAGAATTTTGCGATGGAACCTGCTGAGAACTTGCCTGCCGCCCAGGATGTCAGTACGGAAAGTCCGCCCGCATCATTGATGATCAGGTTAAGCGGTACACCGGAACGCTCCAGCTCGCCAGATACCACGAAGTATGTAAGAGCAAAGTCTACCGTCGTTACACAGATGGAATTCTCGTCTGCGCCATTCAGCGGATAAATACCCGGCTCTACCTTCATCGGCTTCTGCGGATCTGTAAATACATTCTGTCTCAGACCATAAAGCGGAAGTGCCTCTGCATAAGTCATCTGCTCCAGTACAACAATGGAACCATACTTCATTGTGAACAGAGAAACAAGTGCTGCCTGAAGATGAGCGTTGCCCTTTGCAAGCTGATCCACACGCACGATAGACGGATAACCGCAAGTACGGTCGCTGTCCTTGATTGCTGCTTTACGGAACTGTACTGCAATTGCATACGCTTCTTTTACAGAATTTACGCCACAGTCAATCAACAGATTTTTGTTGCCAAGCTTTTCAAGTGCAGCAACGGTATCATACAGTTCATTGGCATCTGCGCCCTGTACGCCAAGTACAACGCCTGCGGCAGTAGCCACTGCGCTCATTGCCTCATAGTTGGATGCATTTGCTCCGTTCAGAACCGGCTTTCCTGCTTTTACAAGCTCAAGCGCTTCTTTTGCAACATCCGGATCTGTACATCCAAGAATCAGTACACGTCCAAGTCCCTCTGCTTTCTTTACGAGATCAAGGTATTTTTCTTTTCCTGCGTCTGCACAGTAATTCACATATACCATTTCAACGAACATACGCTCGCCGATACGCTCGTAATCTACCTTCGGAATCTCAGCCAGTTTTGCTTCGATTGCCGCATCATCCATGCAGTTGCAAAGGGAAACGGCATATCTTGTTTTATTAACAAATGTTTTTTCATGACGGAACAGAACAGTTTCTCCGCCAAGAACCATCTCGCTGTCTCCTGCGCCAACCTTGATTGTCTTCATTGGCGGTGCAGTAGCCTCGTTCAGCTGAGCTTTTGCATCCTCTGAGAAATAAGGGCAGGCATCCACAGATACTGCGCCCTGCGCAACCTTCATAGAAAATGCCATACATGTCGGGCTGCCGCACTCTTTACAGTTTTTCTTCGGTGACAATTTAAAAATATCAAGACCTTTTAATGCCATTTTGATTTTCCTCCTTATGCTTCACTTATCTATACTAATTCTGAAACCAGTGTCTTAATCGTCTTAACTGATTCCGGATGTCTCAGAATAACAGCATTGGAACCGGAAGCAAGAACTGCTGCTGCAGTTTCGATTTCCATATCAATTCCACGCTCTTCCTGGCATCCCCATTCCGGCATGTCGGCCTCAGAAGCCATCGCTTCTTTTACGCCCCATACCTCTGAAGCTACCGGAGTGATGATCGGCATCTGAAGTGTTACGTCACCCTGCTGAAGTGCTGCTGCTTTGATACGGTCCATCGTGGACACTACGTATTCAAAACCATAACCAGCGGCTGCTGTACCAATATTCATTACAACATTCTTTCCGTCAACGCCAAGCTGAGTAAGCAGTACGTTCAGCTGCTTTGCAAGGTTAATGTCAACGGCTGACTCAGCGCCGACAACCTGCTTGTAAGCCAGACCTGCTGAAGCGCCGATGGTCTTGTAGTTCTCTTCTTTTGCTGCCAGAATAAGAGCATTTCTGCCCTCCAGCGCTGCTGCTGCCTTGTCTAGAAGCTCAGAATCTTTTTCTACGTTTTTGGAACCACAGATTACAAGCGGAACATCAACAGCGTCTGCGATATCCTTTACAAGCTGAATCAGCTCTTCCGTCGGTTTGTTCTGTCCGTTCGGGTCTCCGCCCTCTAAACGAACGCTGAGGAAATCAACACCCTCAAAAGAAGCAGCCTTTTTTGCCATGTCAACAACAGACTCACAACCTTCGTAGCATTTCTGAATGCATTCCGGCTCAGCTGCCACACCACCATCCGTAATTTCGATACCTACCTTCGGCGCGTTTTCAATTGCATCGTCAAATGTGTAAAACGGAAGAACATTTTCTCCGCCCATTTTGATCGCTTTATCGCCGGTACCGATTTCTACGGTATTAATTTTTGCATTAAACTTTCCTGATTTTGCAGTAAACGGCATTTCTTTTTTACCTCCTTGTGTTTACATACCGACACAGCGAAGCCGCAAAACAGCGCTGCATCGCAGTATTCTCTTCAAGATATATTTTAAAATTCGGATGAGATAGCATCCGGACTACCGCACATAATAAATTTCAGTCTAAATGATTCACTTCGTTTATCACTTTCAGACTCAGAAAAATGCACAGCATTTTTCTTCGTTAAAGAATAAGTTTCTGTACTCACAGGGATTCTCTGCAAGCAGGAATCCCCTGTTTCGTACATCAATAGATATCTCACTTCGTTCGATATCCAAAACTGCTCCGCAGTTTTTATTCTTTACATCATCGGTTCCATGGAGAGTGCCGGATGGCCCTTCTCTGTCAGGAACTCAAGCAATGTCTCCGGATCTTCTGCTACAGTCTCGTCACCGATCATATCAGTAAAGTTGTCGATTCCGTACAGCTCTTTTGCCGTAGCGTTCAATCTCTCTGCAACCTGTTCTTTCAGATCCTTCGGCATCCATACGATACGCTCAATACCACCCTCAGCTTTCATGAACTTCTTGGAAGCAATGAAATGCTTTCCATGTCCCATGAAACCAGGTGTCTGAACACCGCCGCCTGTCATGGAAGCGAGTTCCGGGAAGGTCATACCGATCGGAGTCATACCTGCGTACTCACGGTTTGCAATACATACGCCGTTGGAAAGCGGCTCAATACCACAGATACACTCGAAGCATCCGCAGGAGGTCATCGGCTTCTCGATGATGGAGTACAGAGATACATCCTCAAGGGCACCCTGGGAGAACTTCTGAACTGCCTCATTAACGTCTTCGTATTCACCGATTCTCTCGTCAATCACTCGTTCTTTTGTAATAACCTGGCACGGTCCCTGCGGATCGAGCTCGTTGGTTGCCTTTGCATCCAGCCATGAAACGGCACCGCAAAGTCCAAGTCTTTCCGGAGTAACCACACATACGTGGCTCGGGGAGAATGCCTGGCACATGATACAGCTGTAGTAAACATCTACGGACTCGTCAGTCAGAGTAGTCAGACGCTCGTCACGCTTGTCGAACATCGGCATTGCAACCTCATGACGGATCTTTGTACACTCAGCCGGATCTGTGTAGATCTTCACCTGACACTTATCAACAACGGCTGCGAACTCGCTCTTTACCTTTGCGTAAAGCACTTCACCGATGTGCTTTGCACGGAAGCCTGCGTTGAAGGTGTCTTTGCTGATACGGATACGGATCATATCACGCTGTCCGGTGTGCATCATACCCTCTACACAGTTCAGATAAGAATGGAATTTACGCTCAAATACCGGCTCAAAGTCAGACTGCATCGTCTTTCCAGCTACTTCTACCACGTAAGCAATGCTCTGCTTGCTTCCTTCCGGCATCTCATCGAGATCCGGTCCGATTACTTCAATCTTGTGATCTTCAACCTCAGAAGCCTCGCAGGTGCGAACCAGCTCACAGCAGTCTACTCTGGAACCGTCAAACTCTACCTGCATATCGCCACGGCGGATGATTTCACCCTCAAATGCGGATGCAAATGCTACCGGGATATCAATATTTGTAATCTTGATCTTAATGTCTCTTGCTTCAAGAGAGGTTGCATTGAATTTAGAAACATCCGGCTGTACGATCAGGCTCTTCGGAACCCTTACGTTCACTGCTTCTGCAGTTGCAACATCATTTGTCACTACCGGGAAGCCAAGTGCGATTGCACCTGCGCCGCAAGCTACGATAACCGGATCAAGCGGAGCGAATGCGTTTACGAATGCCGGTACACGTTTAAAGGTATACTCCATCAGACCAGCTGCATCGCCGCCCTGAATATTACCAAAGATAAGCGCTGCTCTTACTGCAACAGATACTACATGGATTACAGATGTTACATCCTTACCAAGCGGAATGACACGTACATTTGCACCTGTCTTGTAACCCATCTCTTCACACTGGTCAATGATTCCGCCAACCAGAGTAACCAGGATACCCTGTGCCTGATAGCTCTTTATAAGAGCAACACCTTCCTCAGCGCTCGGAGCTGAGCCAAGGATAACTGCTACGCCAGGAATATCGCCTGTTACAAGCGGTACACCAAGTTCACGGATGATTGCATCGCCAAGGTGTCCATAGCACGGCTCTGCATACGGTGTAGCGCCGTCCATATATTTCAATACTTCGATAAACTCTGCGCAAAGAGCTGTGGCAACACCGGACATGAATGCATCATTCAGTCTCTTCTGTCTTGTCATAAGCGTTTTTACTACGCCAAGAGCCTCTTTTAATTCACCAAGATTTCCAACCTTGGTTCCTGTCACGCCATAGTAGCACGGCAGGCTGTATGCGGTATCCGGAAATGCAACCGGCTTGTCAGCGCCGTATTTCTCAATCGCGTCATTGATGGCTGACTCTGTCAACCCGTATACCGTATCGTTTCCGCTAAAAACAACATCAAATAAAGTCACTGTTCTACCTCCACTAAACTTTTAAAGTTATAATCTCAACACAGACTGCTGTCAGTTTTCCTCTGCTTTGTCGATCAGTTCCTTGATCCGCCTGATTTCCTCCACAGCAGATTTACTGTAATCATACGGAGAAGCGCCGTTTCGGTCTGCGTCTATTACTTCTGTATTGTAATGGACAAAACCGAGCAAATCTTCCGCTGGAATCCTGGAACGGACAAATTCTTCGTCTTTTTCATCCCGAACCTTATTGGCCACCACACGTACCTGCTTTACGCCAAGCTCACTGGCCAGACGTTTTACATTGCGGTACGTCTGAATACTTCTGGCTCCAGGTTCGATCACAACAACAAACTGATCCATTCCGCTGGTCGTGCCGCGTCCCAGATGCTCAAGTCCGGCCTCCATATCAAGAATTACCACGTCCTTCCGATGGAGCACCAGATTATTGATAATCCTTTTCAGCATCACATGCTCCGGACAAACACACCCGCTTCCGGCTGTATCTACCGTTCCGAGCACAAGAAGTCTCACTCCGCCGAATACCTTTCCATAAGTATCCGGAATATCACTCACTTTCGGATTCAGACTGTAGAACTGGTTTCCCTGTGTCGCTCCGGTCCTTTCCTCGATCAGTTTGCGCATTTTGGTAATCGGTACAATCTGCGCAAGCTCTTCTTCTGAAAATCCAAGGGCCAGTCCCAGATTTGCATCCGGGTCCACATCCGCGGCAAGAACCTGACGTCCTTCCTCCGCGTATAATCTTGCCAGGGTCGCAGCAAAGGTGGTTTTTCCCACCCCGCCTTTCCCGGTAACAGCAATCTTCATGTTTTCGTCACCTCATAATCCGCCCGGACTGATGATTAGATTCCGATCGCTTCACGCTTCTCTTCGATTCTCTCAATCATCTTGTCAACAAGCTTTTCAATATCTGTCTCAACTGTATAAGCAGCCTCTACCCAGTCTCTGATACCATTTGTCAGAAGACCTGCCACCTGATCAGAACCGCTTACATACGGGTCAACGCCAAGGAAGGTATCAATACCTGTACCTACTACGTAGTTACCGATGGATACGGCCTTCTCAGACATCCACTCCGGAGCACAGCCAACAACCGGAAGCTGAGAAATATTCAGTCCGGAATCCTTTGCCAGCGTAGCAACCAGAACCATCATACGGCTGATATCAACACAGGAACCCATGTGAAGTACCGGCGGAATGTCTGCCAGCTCACATACCCTCTTCAGACCTGCGCCGCAGAGATCTTTTGCTCTCTTATCCATAAGACCTGCTTTTGCCGCTGCCTGTGCGGAACATCCGGAAGCAACCACGATAATGTCGTTTGCGATCAGCTTCTTCATCAGCTCAATGTGAGCGGTATCCGGACGAATCTTCGGATTGTTACATCCTACCATAGCAACTGCACCACGGATAACGCCGGAGGTAATACACTCGATGAGCGGCTTTGTCGTACCTGTCACGTCTACCTGTGAATTTGTAACGCCGTCAAGCGTCTTAACAATCGCCTCTACCGAGTAACCAACTGTAGCTTTCTGTTTCATATCCGGAATATGTACAAGCTCCGGCTTTCTGTTCTTGAAGTTTTCAATCGCCATCTTTACGATAGACTTTGCATTTTCAGCAGCCGTCTCTGCTGAAAAACGGATATATTCAGAATCCGGCATCTGTGCAATCGGAGAAGTTGTGACGAATTTTGTATGGAAGCACTTAGAAAGAGGTCCGAGTGCCGGGAAAATACACTGTACGTCAACAACGATCGCCTCGCAGGCACCTGTCAGTACAACATTCTCCTGCTGCAGGAAGTTACCTGCCATCGGAATACCACGACGCATTGCTACTTCGTTTGAAGTACAGCATACACCAGAAACAGTGATGCCCTTTGCGCCCATTTCTTTCGCATATGCGATCATTTCCGGATCATCTGCAAACTCACAGATCATCTCAGAAAGTGACGGATCGTGTCCGTGTACAACGATATTGACATTCTCTGCTACCATAACGCCAAGGTTTGCTTCTGTGTCGATTGGCTTCGGAGTACCGAACAGTACGTCAGAGAACTCCGTACCAGCCATGGAACCGCCCCATCCATCAGCAAGACCTGCACGCAGAGACTGACGAATCAATGCTTCCGGCTTGGAAGAACATCCCATATGGGACATATGTAAGGAACAGGAAACCTCACGGTCAATCGCACGCGGAGCAACTTCTTCTCTCTTCCAAATTTCCTGTGTATGCTCCGGAAGACGATTCATGAAGTTCTGGAAACCGAATACCTTTCCGTATTCTTCCAGTCCCTTGTATGCCATCTCATGAGCCAGATCATAGATATCCTTGCCTTCTGTCTCAACACCCCATTCTTTTGCGATGCGAACCAGCTTCTCAGGATCTTTTACCTTGTATGCGCCATTCGGATCTGCACAGTACAGAGTATGGCAGATCTCACGACCATGGTCAGAGTGCGTCGCAGCTCCGCCTGCCGTAAATTTCAGATAGTTACGTCCAACGATACCATGAGCGTCACAACCACAGATTCCTCTCGGAGCCTTCGGTGTGATACGGCATGGTCCCATAGAACAGATTCTACAGCAGATACCCTGCTCGCCAAACTTACAGTGCGGCGTCTGATTTTTTACACGATACTGCCATGCATCAGCTCCAACCTTTTTTCCGGTTTCCAGAAGTCGTTCGGTAGCCGCTTCAAACTCTTCCACCGTTGTTAATTTAAAATCTCCCATTATAAACCTCCTTGAATATTTAAATAAAATGGGTGTATCTCTGTGTTTCTGTATTTACAGGGAAAGCTTGTTTACAATCTCTCCCAGCGCCAGGCGCACTGGTGAATCCTCCGGCAGTGTAACTGTCGGTTTGCCATCACAGTCATACTCGTACACCTGGTCATCATGGGGTACAACGCCGAGAAGCGTCAGCCCCTGATTTTCGATTTCCTCTAATGTGCCCTGATTCAGTACGCCGCCTGGTGCGCGGTTTACAATCAGCCCCATGGTTTTGGGATTCAGATTACAATCTTTTGCAAGCTGTGCAATCCTTCCTGCCGCCTGCACGCCGCGTCTGGAACAGTCGCTGACCAGAATCAGCGTGTCAACCTTCGGAAGAATCCCGCGGCTGATATGCTCCATACCTGCCTCATTATCCACAACCATAAATTTATAATTCGGAAGCAGCCTTTGCATCTGCGCCTGAAGCAATCCATTTACATAACAGTAGCATCCCTTGCCCTGGGTCCTTCCCATCACAAGGAGATCAAAATCATCATCCTCCGCAAGGCAGCGCTGGAACATGATTTCCGTATAATCTGCCTTTGATACACCGGCCGGAATCGGATTTTTCACGCTGTCCTCCGCGCGTTCAATCTGCTCACGCACTTCGCCGAGTGTCATTTCTACTTCCACGCCAAGTACCTCGTTCAGATTGGAGTTCGCATCTGCATCCACTGCCAAAATCGGGCGTTTCCCCATCCGGCCCATATACTGGATCAGCATACCGGAAAGCGTTGTTTTTCCAACTCCGCCCTTTCCTGCAATCGCTATTACCTGCGCCATGTTGTTGCCTCCTTATTATATCAATATTAAATCCATGTTGCTAATCACATTGAATCTTTACGACTCCTCCGGTCAGATCTACCATCACAACCGTACCTTCGACCGTTTTGCGGTCTCCCATCACATCTGTAAGCGTAACCTGTTTTCCGTCGATGTCAATCCGGCTGACATATTCCATGATAATACTGTCAGGTTCATTTGATTTATATGCAGTTGACAGACACATGCGTCCACCTCCCATATCGGATTTGAATTCCCGCTATTGCTTTGTCAGCACAAGCTTAATGCTCTAGCTCTCTTTTACCAGCGAAAGAGCAAGGTTTAAATACAGATTGCCCTTCTGAAACTCATCAACTGCTTTGCGCAGCTGGTCTGCTGCTGCTCCCTTTCCTGCACTGCGCAGCTTCTCAGCCACCTGGTCAAGCTCTGCCGCATGGTGCTCGTTATGCTTCAGCATATAATCCAGCAATGCCACAAGCTTATCCCCCTGCGGCTCCTCATGCGTATGACCGCCACAACCACTGCAACTGCTCTCACAGCCGCTGTGTGTATGACTGTGCTCATGATCGTGCTCATCCTCATGGCCATGCTCATGACTGTGCGTATGAGTATGCTCATAAGTATGCGTGTGAACATGCTCGTGGTCATGACTGTGCACACACAGATTTCCATTTTCATCATGAATCAAATGCATGCGTATTCTCCTTTCTGGAAAAGTTTGTTATTTTTTTCACATGTCTAGTCATTCTACGACATTTGGTGGTATTATACCATATCTTGTTGTCATTCACAACAACCGTCGTGTATTTTTTTTAGAACTTTCCCTTTCCAGTTTTTCACTTTTCACAAAAACGCCGCGGAAAAATGAGCCCTCATTTACTCCGCGGCGTTTTTTGTCACAATGCTTTCATACACCTGTTGTATTCTCTTTATATCTCCCATGGAAGCAGGGGATTCTCCTGCTTATTGTCGCGCAGCATCAGATCTGAGACTGCTTCTTTTGGATTTTTACCTTCAAACAGCATCTTGTTTACCTGTTCGATTATCGGAAGTTCCACTCCATATTTCCGTGAAAGAAGTATTGCAGATTTGGCAGAATAGACGCCTTCCACCACCATATTTACCTCTTTCATGGCTTCTTCCATCGTATACCCCTGTCCGATCAGAATACCGGCTCTGCGATTGCGGCTGTGCATGCTGGCACAGGTCACGATCAAATCCCCAATCCCAGTCAGGCCGAAAAAGGTTTCCGGCTTTCCGCCCATCCTGACGCCAAGCCGTTCAATCTCTACCATGCCACGCGTAATCAGCGCCGCCTTTGCATTGTCTCCATATCCCATGCCATCCGCAATACCGGCAGCCAAAGCGATCACATTTTTCAGCGCTCCGCCAAGCTCAATGCCAAGCATGTCCGGACTGATATAAACACGGAAAACTGGACTCATAAAAATCTGCTGAAGATACCGGGCTGTCTTTTCACATCTCGCTCCCACCACGCATGTCGTTGGCAGTCCCTTGGCCACCTCCTCCGCATGGCTCGGACCAGACAGAACAGCTGCCTCTGATTGCGGAATGAGTTCCGAAACGATATCCGTCATGCTCGCCAGTGTGCTCTCCTCAATTCCTTTAGAAGCGCTGACAATCACAGTTCCAGCCTCAACATAACTGCTCATTTTCTTTGCCGTTTCCCGCACACAGTGCGAGGGAACCACAAGAATCAAAATATCCTTTTGTGCAGACGCTGCCTCCAGATCTGACGTCACCTGAATCGCTTCCGGAAGCCGGACCTTTGGCAGCTTGGAAACCTGACGCGTACTGCGAATCTGCTCCGCCTCTGTTTCGCGGTGAGACCACAACGTCACTTCATTTCCATTTTCATTTAAAAGAATTGCGAGCGCGGTTCCCCAGCTTCCCGCTCCGATCACACCTAATTTCGCCATCACTTTACCCTATTTTTCTTTTTAAAAAGATATGTTTTCCGTTCCTCATGATGCCACAGACGCTGGATATTGGAGCGGTGCATCCAGAAAGCAAGCACCGTCAGTACCGCACCGACTGCGTACATTTCATTCAGATAATTCTGCACCATCCCAAATTCGCCCCGCTGTCCCATAATAACCAGCTCAATCATAAATCCGACGTATACCAGTAGTGAGCCAAGGGAAACATAGTGCGTCAAGAGCAGCGTAAGCGCAAATGTCAAAAATCCAAACAGCGTCAGATACCAGTTCAGGGACAAAATAAGTCCTGCTGTTGCCGCAATCCCTTTTCCGCCTCGAAAATTCAGATAAAAAGGGAAATTGTGTCCAAAAATCACACCCGCCGCTGTATAGAAAGACAAAAGCGGAAGCATGTCTGCATGAGTGGCATGGAAAATCAAACGAATCACCCATACTGCCGCTACACACTTCAGCGCATCGCCAAGCAGCGTAATTGCGCCCGCCTTCGTTCCGAGCGTACGCAGCATATTAGTCGTCCCAGCGTTTCCACTTCCATGCTTACGGATATCAATTCCGTGCAGACGGCCATAGATATAACTCGTCTGGAACAGTCCGAATACGTACCCGACTGCCAGACAGATCAAGCGTTCCATCAGTTTTACTTGTCCTTTCGTTCCCGAATGATAAATTTGAGCGATGTTCCCTTAAATCCGAACGTATCCCGGATCTTGTTTTCCAAATACCTGGTATATGAAAAATGCATTAGCTCCTTGTCATTGACAAAAATCACAAATGTCGGCGGCTTGACGGAGACCTGTGTAATATAAAACAGCTTCAGACGCTTGCCCTTATCCGAAGGCGGCTGCTGCAAAGCCACTGCCTCTGCCATGATCTCATTGAGCACACCGGTCGCAACGCGCAGCGTCTGATTCTCAATAACCATATTGATCGTCTCAAACAGCTTCGGCAGACGCTGACCAGTCTCTGCGGAAATAAAAATAATTTCAGCATACGGCATATAAGAAAGAACCTGCCTGATATCATTGGTATGCTTGTAAATGGTCTTGTCATCCTTTTCGATCGCATCCCATTTATTTACTGCAATAACAATCCCCTTACCACGGTCATGGGCGATCCCTGCGATCTTCGCATCCTGCTCTGTCACGCCTTCTGTCGCATCAATCATAATCACGACGACATCCGCACGCTCAACTGCCGTCACGGTACGGATGATGCTGTAGCGCTCGAGCTCTTCTTTTATTTTATTCTTGCGACGAAGGCCCGCTGTATCAATAAAGACATACTCCCGGTCCTGCCATGTCACCGCTGTGTCGACTGCATCGCGCGTTGTCCCGGCAATATCTGAAACAATCAGGCGTTTCTCACCGAGCAGTTTATTGATCAGTGAAGATTTTCCCACATTCGGCTTTCCGACAATCGCGATGCGCGGCCGGTCATCCTCTTCCTCGTCCAGCTGCTCCGGATTGAAGTGGGCAATCACCGCATCGAGCATATCTCCAAGTCCTGTTTTGTTACCCGCGGAGATTGGATACGGATCGCCGATTCCCAGATTGTAAAATTCGTACACATCCGCGATATATTTCTGATAGCTGTCCACCTTATTTACCACAAGGACTACCGGCTTGTGTGAACGTCGCAGCATATCAGCCACCTTCGCATCCGAATCCACCAGCCCCTGTTTGCAGTCCGTCATAAACAGAATGACATCTGCCGTGTCAATCGCAATCTGCGCCTGCTCCCTCATCTGGGAAAGAATAATATCGCTGCTGTCCGGTTCGATTCCCCCCGTATCAATCAGCGTAAAATTGATATTCAGCCATTCCACATCAGCATAAATACGATCCCTGGTCACACCGGGCGTATCCTTAACTATCGCAATGTTTTCTCCGGCCAGTGCGTTAAAAAGTGTGGACTTTCCAACATTTGGCCGACCAACAATCGCTACGATCGGTTTACTCATCCGCTTCCTCCTCTTCTATGGCAACCTCCTGCCCGGTCACTGCACGGACAAAATCATATCCGCTTGATTTTACAATACGAATTCTGATTTGTAAAGCCTTTTCCAGCTCCTCCACTGTCATGTCATCCAGAAAAACCTGTTCCCCGCTGCGCAACATACTGACCGGCAGCAAAAGCTCGCTTCCAAGTACCTGGCCTTTGAGCTGTGCAAGAAGATCCTGTCCTGTCAAAAGCCCGGAAACCGTAATTTTCTCACCAAAGAAATCATTTCGAATCCCGTAAATATGAAGCGTAACCTCGGGCGTATACGCGCGGATCTCCTGATAGAGCCGTTCCAGATATGGTGCCGCCAAACGCCCTGTGGCAAGCGACAGTTCCCGCGGCAGTTGATTCTGTATGCCTTTGCGATTCTGCATTTCGGAGAGCGCCGCACGCGTCTCCTGCGTCAAAAGCCGCAACATTCCCACGCCGTTTTCCAGCTGCAAATACCCGTCGTACCGCTCTTCTTCCGGAAATGGTCTTCCCGCAAGGATATACCATTCGTCAGAAGCATGAATAAAATGTATACCATATTCATCATAGATCTTTTTCTGCCAGGCCTCAATACAGTCAATGACCACACAGGCGTCTTCTTTTTCAAATGCTTCCAGCGGATACAGCCCGTCCCGAAATTTCGTAAGCCCTACCGGAACCACCGATACACTGCGTAGATATGGCAGATAATCCGTTAATTTTTGAATCGAATCCTCAAGCTCCGCTCCATCATTAATCCCCTTGCACAGAACGATCTGTCCGTTCAGCTCAATACCTGCTTCTGCCAGACGCTTTACCTTCGGAAAAATGTCTCCAGCAAAACGGTTGTTCAGCATTTTGCAGCGCAGTTGGGGATTCATTGTATGGAAAGATATATTGATCGGCTCCAGATGATACCGAATAATCCGGTCAATATCATGGTCGCTCATATTCGTAAGCGTTACGTAATTTCCCTGCAAAAAAGAGAGCCGCGAATCGTCATCTTTAAAATACAACGTATCACGCATGCCCTTTGGCATCTGATCGATGAAACAGAAAATACATTTGTTACGGCAGGAACGGTATTCATCCATCAAAGAATTCTCAAAAGTAATCCCGAGATCCTCCTCAAACTCTTTCTCGATCTCAAGCTCCCACTCTTCTCCGTCTGCCTTTCGCACCAGCACTGTCAGATATTCTTCATTGATATAATAGTGATAGTCAAAAATATCTTCAATCTCCTGCCCGTTTACTGCGAGAAGCACATCACCCGGCTCCAGCTCCATCTCCTCCGCAATACTTCCCGAATAAACGCTTTTAATTTTATGTTCCATGCAATTCTTTTTCATCTTCTATTTTAACTCCTGTCATGTTCGCAATCTGTTTCAACGTTATCATATCCTTCCGAAAAATGCAACCCGGGCCACGAATAAGCTGGTATTTTAATCCGCTGGTATTCGGTGTACGCAAATAGAAAAGCTACCGCAAAGCAGAAGAAAGTATATTCTTTCCATCTGCTTTGTAGCAGCCCACAAATTCATCTTTTCATTGTTGCAAAGTACTTAGGAACCGCATTTGGGTAAAATATGTGCGATACCAGTAATTACTCTACGTTCACGGTCAGGCTGTTTTCACCTACGGTAATCGTATGCTCTCCTGCGCCGTCCAGCGTTACTTTCATTGTGACGATTGCGAAATCTCCGCCTTCCACGCTGACAACCTGAGAACCTACAACCTGATCGCCGTCATATGCTTCTGCGAAAATTGTTCCGTCTGCTCCGGCATTTTCTGCGATCATATAGATATCAAATGCTTCGCCGGATTTTTGCGTCTTGTTTACTGCAAGTGTAACTTCCTGCACACCTCTCATAGATTCACGTTCCACGGTTGCAAGCTCTGTATCCATGATCAGTGTATTTAACTTAATATCAGCCGCCTCACCGTATTTCATGCCAAACTCAGCCGGATACAAAACGTCACCCATATTGTTTGCGAGCTCTGCGGTCGGATTCTGTCTTACCGTTGCTGCCATGTACAGTCTTGTTGTCGGGTCTACGCCAGTGTCATAAGCAAGCTCGCCCCATGCTGAAAGTGCATCCTCACTATTCCGTGCGATTTCGTACATCAGTTTTCCTGACGGTTCGCGGTCTCCAAAGAGCATCTCTGCCAGTACAGACGGTAGTGTATGTGTAAAGAAATTGCCCATCGTGGAACCATGATCCGGCTGTGCATTGTAGGTAAGCATCAGCAGCGCCGCGCTGTTTTCAGCAGTCAGCGTATTCGGCTCCACAGAACCGGTTGCAAAGCTTCCGTTCGCCGCTTCTACTGCAAGGATAAGCGGTTTGCCTGCTGCGTTTGCTTCCTCAATAATATACTGTGCACTTTCTTCTACATCGCTGATACGTGAAATGACAACATCTGCTTCCTCGATGGTCTCCACAACTTCGGTGTATGCTCCGATTGCAGCCTTATCCATATCCTCGGTATCAATGTCTGTATCGTATACAAACACCTTTGTACCTGCTGATAACGGAAGGATGTTATTGTCATTCTTTAACAGTACCGTTGATTCGGTCTGAAGTTTCTTTTCCATCTCGTTCATCTCATCGGTGCGCGCCGCATAAACATCATCAATAGCAGTCAGTTCAAACTGATCTGCCTTATATGCTTCGCTTGCGCAAAGATCAAGAATCTCCTCCGCGCTGCGATACGGATCCTCGAACAGCCCCAGGACAAATTTATTTTTCAGTACCCGACGGCAGGAACGGTCAACGAGTTCCATACTGATTGTACCGTCCTCAATGCCTTCTTTTACAATTTCCGGCCAGTGCATCAGCATACGTCCCGGATAATTCTCATCAATATATGCCTGACTGCAATCCGTTCCGTCAGCTGCAAAGAAACCGCCGTACTGGTCTACATCTGCTTCCAGAATCGTTGCGTACAGTTCTTTTGCGGACATCTGAGAAAGGTCTCGGCCATCCGGTGTAAAGCCTGTAGCGGACGGCTCAGCCATGAACAACGGCCAATCTGTTACGACAATTCCATTGTAACCAAGGTCATTTCTGAGAATGCCCATTGTTTCTGCATCATAATTTACATTACACTCATTTTCGCCATAGCCATTATTGAGCATGATCCAGGATGTTCCTGCATCAACAGCTGCTTTCCAGCCTACCATCCAGCTGTCAAGCAGGTTTGCCGGACTCTTTGCCCCTGCATAATTAGAACGTCCTCCGCGGGCAATAAAATGCTTGGTACATGCATTTACACCATTCTCTTCATAAGCTTTCGTCTCAACAGCTGTATATTTGGCAATGTTGTTCACTTCATCTCCGTACCAGCTGCCGATTTCCACACCGTATGTATGGAACGGTACGTGATAACCGATTGCAGCTTCCTCTTTCGCATACTGTGCAACCATATTGTAAAGAAGCTCTTCATCATGTGCAATACCGAATGCATAATTTGCCATATTTACCATACCGGCCCATGTATTGTAAGAACGGTCACAGCTGAGCACAACCGGAATACCGAGACGCGCGCTTTCCGCAATCTCCTGAATCTCATTGATTTCCTTCTGCTGTTCAAGCGGCGTACCATTAACGTTGTGAAGGAAGGTTGTATTATAATCAGAAATAATCTGATGGTAAATCGGCGTATACATATCTCCGTTTACTTCAATCTGATCTTCGTTGCTGTACATAAATTCTTCCGTGTACGGATAAAGGGAAGTAAAGGTACCGCCGGTTGTCATATGAAACAGGGTTCCTACCTTTTCATCCAGAGTCATCTGGGACAAAAGGTCTTCCACACGGTCATTCACATCTGCCCGCCAGTCTTCGTAAACATCGAGTTCTCCGTCACCGTCCAGATCCTTAAATTTCAGACCATCCACTTCGATCATCTTTTTTGTGTGCGTTTCCAGTCCCACCTGCTCGCCTTCTGCCTCTACAATTTCCACCTGAACTTCAAACGGAACCTCATAAGAGCCATCTGTTTCCTCTGCTGCAAAAACAGACATCGGCACGGAAGTTACCATCATCCCAAGCGCCATCAGCATTGCAATACGTTTTTTCATTCATCTTCTCCTTTTCTATCCTTTTTGTTATATAGCCAGTTCCGGAACTTTTATGGACAGCCCTTATAAAATGTACAGAAAAATGGGGAACTTGTTTGCAACCCCGCTTTTATACATTTACCAGGAACATCCACTTTCATAAATATTCCGCAACAATCTGCTATCTAAAGCATGGTGCAGTCTATTCGCCTGCTTTTACAGAAAATGCTGCACAGGATTCACCGGCCAGCTCGAGAATCTGCTCCATCGGAGCCCCGTCCAGCGGATGTTCGCTTGTACTGATCCAGCTCAGCACACCATTCTGCGTTTCCAGCTCTGCGATATCCAATTCTTCATAGGAGCAGCAGGAAAGTACGCCGTCTTTCAAGGCAATCACCGTCCCGTTTGTCTCCCCGAAAACAAAATAATACATGTCTGCTTTCGCATCATAATATACCGGTACATTTTTCTGGGTCACCTCCGGCATTTCCTCGTCCTCTTCCCACGGAAGCTCACACGCCTCAATCCCGTTTCCATCCGCATTCACTTCCCAGACACCAACCGCTTTTGTACGTTTGCGGGTAACGTAAGATGTGACTACTTCCAGACGGCCGTTCCCATCCAAATCTGTGAGGACATAGCTGCCTCCCTTTGTTGGCTTCCAGGTTTTTACATTTGCAATAAGAATGTTCACCTGTTCCGATGGCGAGAGCGCTTCCGCTGCATACGTGGAGCCCACAGACATTCCAACTGCAAGCGCCGCTGCCAATCCTGCCATACAAATTTTTTTGTTCATTTTATCCACCTCCTGCATTTGATTGACATCGTCTGTAACTTGTATTACAATAGCATGCAAGCAAAAAAAATACCAATATCATGCTGTGAAATGACCGTTTTTGTGGCCAAATGCACAAAACAGATGTTTTTATTTTGCGAATGGTATCCCCCCTTTCATTTCATCTCAGGAGATTAATCAATGGAAAACATTAGAATTGCTATTTGTGATGACGAAATACTACTTCTTCCGCATTTGTCAGCGATGATCCGAAGGTATTTCACCACGCAAAATTTGGAGTGTGAAACCGTACCGTTTTCCTCCTCTACAGAATTGTCCGAACATATCCAGAAAAATAATTTTTTTGATCTTTATTTTCTTGATATTGATATTCCGGAGTTAAACGGTATTGCACTGGCAGAAAAGATCAAGCAAAAAGACAGCAACGCTCTGATTATTTACGTATCAGCTAAAGAAGACATGGTATTTCAAACCTTTAAAACACAGCCTCTGGCCTTCGTACGGAAAAACTGTTTTTCTGATGATATGTTGGAAGCTATGAATACCATCATCAAATATCTGAAAAAACCACAGGAAACGATCGTGACGCTCGAGGACTCTCTCGGCCATCCGGTCCGTATCCATGTAAACCGCACGATTTACATTGAAGCAAAAGATAATTATCAGTATATTGTAAGCGCCAAAAAACAGGAAATGGTCCGTTGTTCCATAACAGAACTTGAAAAAGCGCTGACGCCATATCGCTATATTCGTGTTCATCGAAGCTATCTTGTCAACTATAAATACATTCGCCGGATTAATCCCGATCATATTCTGCTGGACGATGGGCGAACGGTACCCATGAGCCGGCTTCGCAAAAAAGAAATACGACAGCTGTTTATGGAATACGATCTTTCTTAAAAATTCAGCAATACTTATTACATATTCATACGTATCAGGAGATTATTATGTTATCAACTGCTCAATTACCAATGATCGCATTTATTATTCAGAAATCCATTCATATCCTTGGTCACATCGCAGATGCCGGACTTTTTGTCTATCTGGTGAACTGTTATTTTACACCAAAGAAAAAAATTTCCATTCCCAGAAATGCTGCTGTCGTTACAATCCTTGCTGTCACACTTTATCTCACCGATATTCTCTCCCATTACAACTTCGTCCCATATATAACAGTAATGATCCTTCTGCCACTTCTTTACAGTATCATTTATTTTCGAGGACAGCTTATTACAAAAGCAGTGCTTTGCTTTGTATTAACCTACCTTGTCATAAGTTTTGAGGCATTGATTATCCATCTCTGCCCTCGGGGAACAGACATTTATGCTTTGAACTTTGCGCTTTCTCTGTTCCTATTTTTTATGCGGCGGATTGGGGTAAAACTTATTTTATATTTCATCATTCAAAAGACCCTGTGCTGGCCGAAAGAACTTAATATCGAGCTTCCAGTCTCCTACTGGATCCTGCTTTTCCTGCTTTCCTTTGGAGGCTTTCTGTTTGATGCTATTTTTGCAATACCAAGAATCCTTTCCAGTTATCCGCAGCGAATTCTCCTAACTCTGTACCTCGGTCTGATTCCCGTCGGGCTGCTTTTCATAATAAAATACGTCTCTCTGGCAGCCGAAAAAAACAAGACCGCCAATGCTCAGATCGTACAGACACGAGTACAAAACCAGTATCTGCGGCAACAGATTGACATGATGGACTCTCTGAAAAAGTTCCGGCATGATTACAAAGCTCAGCTTTTTGCCATGGATACATTTCTGAAAGCCGGAAAACTGGAAGAACTGCACGAATATCTTTTATCCCTCCACCAATATCAGTACGACGGGATTCACCTGCGTCATTTTGTTGCTGACGAAAGTCTGAACATTATCTTAAATCAAAAGGCAACCGTAGCGGAAAAAGCAGGAATTCGGTTTCATACTGACGTTGTACTTCCACAAAAAGGGAAAATTGGCATCAGCGATCTGAATGTCCTGATCATAAATCTCTGTGATAACGCCATTGAAGCCTGTATTCCCATCCATGATGCCGAAATTTCCCTGACCATACACCAGACCAAAGATTATCTGATGATTCAATGTACCAATACATGCTTGTACGATGTATTAAAAATAAATCCACATCTGTGCACAACAAAACCAAATCCACAGATGCATGGACTCGGAACACGTATCATACAGGAAATTATAGAAAAATATGACGGACAATACCATGTATCCAGCACCAGCAATACATTTACCTCACAGATAATGATGCTCGATCAGTAAGCTTATCTGACATTTTCCCTCATATTTCTTGACGCGTTCCGCGCAAAATGATATAAATATCTTAATACTGTCTTAATACATAGGGAGGAAGTTCATGTCTACGATTGATGGAGTGAGTCATATTTTGCCTGTCGGTACCCTCAAAATTGCCGCGCTGGAAAGCTGTCGCGCATTAGGGGCGGCGGTAGACCGATGTCTTGTTGAATCCAGAAAAAATTCTGCACATTTGTATGGGGACGCAGCCGCGCTACCCGGTTATATTTCCGATTCCTACCTGCTCGACTGCCATTGTCCGCGTTTTGGTACCGGAGAGGGCAAAGGACAGATCAATGATTCTGTCCGCGGAGCAGATCTTTATATCCTGGTCGATGTATGCAACTACAGCCTGACTTATTCTGTTTGCGGTTTTGAAAATCACATGTCCCCGGACAACCACTACCAGGATTTGAAACGTATCATCTCTGCCGCAACGGGGAAAGCCAAGCGAATTAATGTCGTAATGCCTTTCTTGTATGAAGGGCGGCAGCACAAACGCTCCAAGCGGGAATCACTTGACTGCTCGCTTGCTCTGCGTGAACTAGTTGATATGGGCGTTTCAAACATCATTACATTTGATGCACACGACCCACGTGTTCAGAATGCCATTCCGCTGAGCGGCTTCGATTCCTTTATGCCCACCTATCAGTTTTTAAAAGCGCTCCTGGATTCCGTTCCGGATTTCCAGCTCGACAACGATCATCTGATGATTATCAGCCCCGATGAAGGTGCTATGAGCCGAGCCGTTTACTTTTCCAATATTCTCGGTGTCGATATGGGGATGTTCTATAAAAGACGAGATTACTCTACAATCATAAATGGTAAAAATCCGATTGTCGCTCATGAATTTCTCGGCGATTCTGTAAAAAATAAAGACGTGATTATTGTAGACGATATGATCTCCTCCGGAGAAAGCATGCTCGACGTCGCCAAGCAGGTCAAGGAGCGCGGTGCAAAACGTGTATTTATCTGTACAACCTTTGGCCTTTTTACAGACGGGTTTGATAAATTCGACGAATTTTACGAGAACGGCTATATCACCAAGGTGGTCACCACAAACCTGAACTACCGTGATCCAGAAATTTTTTCAAAGCCTTACTACGAAGAAGCTGACATGACCCGTTTCCTCGCAACGATCATCGAATCGTTGAACCATGACCAGACGCTCAGTAAAATCGAATCTCCAACGGAAAAAATCAACGAATTACTGACAAAGATGCGAAAATAATAAACTTTTACTCAAATACTTTTCATATAGAAAACCGCCGCTTGGCCATTTACATGACGAGGCGACGGTTTTCTTATTTTCACGGTTGATTAACCAGGCTGGCTCTATTCGCTCTCGCGAGCTTCTGCGGTGCTTCTGACGCAATATCTGACACAAAAGCAGTCAAAATCTGAATCCACTCGTCCAGTACCGTTTCTCCTACCTCTTCTTCCTGTTTTGTTGTGCTGATGTTCCCGGAAGCTGTCCCCGTAAGTTCCTTTTTGACCTGGAATGTCACGACAGGAATCGGGGCTGCCACAATTGCATGTTGATCTTTTTCCAGAACCTCTGTCAGTTCAGCCGGCTTCCCGGATACTGTTTCTGCCGCCTCAAGCAGCCGATCTGACAACAAGGACTGCACACCGTTCTCTGCTGCTACCTGATAGCCCGCTTCCGTTCTTTCTGTCAGATCTAAATGAACGCCTGCAATCATCCGTTCCTTCTGCAATTCTGTCAAAGTCTCTGCGAACGACGCAAATGCCTGCTGTGCACCGTCTTCCCCGATCAGTATCACGAACCAGACTTCCACATTGGAGGAAAGCCCGGAGATTTCCCTCGCCGTTTCCAGTAAAACAGCTACATCCGCAACGCTGGCATCTTTTTCTGCATTCAAATCCAGATAGGAAGACAACATAAGAATATCAGCATGTACATCCCCGCTTTCGCCAGACCGCACAGCCAGAAAACTTTTATGGTATGTTTCTTCCTCATCTGTCTGTACTTCGTTTGCAGCATCTGCCTTCTGTATCCCTTCACAGGTCACACTGCAACCTGCCAGCTCAAACTGTTCCTGTAGCCAACCGGTAAGTTCCTCCACCCTCTCTTCTTTTTTTCTTTCCATTTCCGTTGTCTGTACTTTTTCATCCGCAAGCATCCGATTCAGGTTCTCTATAGTCTCCACAGCGCGTATACCTGGCGTGGTTACCACAATGTCAGATGGCTGAGGTACTTCCTGAATATCCTCAATCTCCACCTCTCCGGAATTTGACAAAATCACAATCGGTTCCTCTGCCGCACTGATATCCACCTCTATCTCCTGCACATTTGTTTCCGGCTGTACCTGAACAAGCCCCTGTTCTGTCTCCTGCTCAATCGCGAGAATCTCCACTGCCTGCGCTGTGGATGTTATGCCAAACACTGAAACTGCCACAGCCAGACTGATTTTTTTCAAATGAAACATATGAAACATAAACCTTCCTGCCTTTCTTCTTCCGGCCTTCTGAAATAATGCCGGGATTTCAATTCATTGACAGTATAGACGTAACCAGCGCAATTATCAAGCACAAAAATGCGGTTTTCTTTGCCTCCTTTTCAGTAAATTTGTGCATGGCAAACAATAAAAACAACACAGAAAAAGCGCCGCCCCGCAGCCATATGCTGGCTGCGAAGCGGCGGCTTCCTGTTATCTTTCTAGGAAAGAAATTTCATATTGTTTTCTTACTTTTTACTGCACATCTGTTTTCGCACACTCTACGAAGCTCTGAAGCTGATCTGCTCTTGCCTGTGTATAAGATACAGCCTCGATATCAGCCAGATCTGCAAACTGGTTGGAAGAAATTACAATGTTCAGAATATTCAGAACACTCTTCTGCAGGTCGCCAAGCGTCAGTGTGTTCTCGTCCAGATCGCCAAAGATATCCGTTGTTGTTGCTTCCTGATGTCCCTGACTTATATTATCCAGTGCAGACAGTTTTTCCAGCTTGTAGGTAATTGTCACAACACCGTCTTCTTCTTTGTAAGAAGCTGTTCCGTCATCCACCATGCCGTTCAGGTGAGTCTCGCCCAGATCCTTGCCGTCAAGCATTTCACGGATGGTCCATTCCTGGATTTCCTGTGTTGTCGTTACGCCCTGCGGAGCTGCCAGATAGTAAGCGCCTGCCTCGTCCATGTAGATACGTACCGGACGTGTCTCGCCATCGAATGCTTCTGCTGTGGTAGTTACTGTGTACTCTCTGCCCTCTGCTGCCGGACGGTAATCGC
>ERZ777306.867-NODE-867-length-56322-cov-6.607390_pt1 | contig 56322 bp, 46 predicted proteins | sample MGYA00374966_ERZ777306 | MGnify/ENA primary metagenome ERZ777306 (study PRJEB29329, sample SAMN06343882) | mouse gut metagenome | isolation source: Mouse cecum | place: Austria: Vienna | collected 2014-11-15 ... | reverse complement strand
TACGCAAACGTCTGAAAGAAGCAGAACTCCCCGAGAGCGTGGCAAAGCAGATGGAGAAGGAAGTAGACCGGCTAACCCGAATGAACCCGTCTACGCCTGATTATTCCACATTGCTTACCTATATTGAGACTGTGCTTGATTTGCCATGGAATATCTCGACCCCTTTGAATGAAGATTTTGAAAAGGCTGAGAGTGTTCTTAACAGTGACCATTACGGTCTTGAAAAAGTGAAAGACCGCATTCTTGAGCAATTGGCCGTGTTGATGAACAACCCAGAAGGGAAAGCCCCTATTCTCTGCCTTGTCGGCGCCCCAGGCGTAGGCAAAACTTCGTTAGGACAGTCTGTTGCAAAGGCATTGGGTCGCAATTATCAGAGGGTGTCGCTTGGGGGGTTGCATGATGAGGCTGAGATCCGCGGACACCGCCGCACATATATAGGGGCCATGCCCGGACGTATAATGGATTCAATCCGCAAAGCCAAATCAAGCAATCCGGTAATATTGCTTGACGAGGTTGACAAAATCGGTACGGATTTCAAAGGAGACCCTTCTGCAGCTCTACTTGAAGTGCTTGACCCGGAGCAGAACTGCCGGTTTCACGACAACTACATCGATGTGGATTTTGACCTGAGCAATGTGCTGTTCATTGCCACGGCAAACACTTTGTCAACGTTGTCGCAGCCGCTCCTTGACCGTATGGAAATTATTGAAATTTCAGGTTATCTTGTTGAGGAGAAGATGGAAATAGCCCGTAGGCATTTGCTACCGAGGGTGCTTGCCCAACATAAAATCGATATCGACAGACTGAAATTCTCAGATGATGCATTACGCCATATAATCGAAAATTATACCTCGGAAAGCGGCGTGCGTCAGCTTGAGAAATCACTGTCAGCAGTGGTGCGTAAGACCGTATTGCAGAAAATGCAGAAAAAAGAGATTCCGGAGGAAATCCGTCCGGAACATCTGCATGACTATCTTGGACTGCCGCGTCATATTTCCGACCGATATGAGGGTAATGAATTTCCCGGTGTAGTTACCGGTCTGGCATGGACAGCCGTAGGTGGTGAAATTCTGTTTATTGAGGCATCTTTGTCAAAAGGGAAAGGGGAGAAGCTGACGTTAACCGGTAATTTGGGCGACGTTATGAAAGAATCGGCTATCATTGCATTGCAATACGTCAAAGCCCATGCCGACGAACTTGGCATAGCTCAGGATATGTTTGAAACATACAACCTACATATTCATGTGCCGGAAGGAGCCATTCCCAAAGACGGGCCGTCGGCCGGTGTCACTATGGCCACTGCAATTGTGTCGGCCTTTACACGCCGCAAAGTTATGGCGCGGCTGGCAATGACCGGGGAGATAACGCTCAGAGGAAAAGTGCTTCCCGTCGGAGGTATTAAGGAAAAGATCCTGGCGGCCAAACGCGCCGGAATCACTGATATAATCCTGTCGGAAGAAAACCGCCGTGATATTGAAGACATCAATGAACGCTATCTGACCGGCCTTGTTTTTCATTACGTTGAGACTGTGATTGATGTTATTAAACAGTCCCTGACCGAAGAAACCGTCTGACTCATCTGACGGATGTATAGAATATTTTGATAATTTACACGAAACTGCCATATGGCTGAAAATTCCTTACTTAACCGCCTTGACGGGATTGAAGCCCGTTTTGAGGAGGTGTCAACACTGATTACCGATCCGGCAGTAATAGCCGACATGAAACGCTATGTGCGGCTGAATAAGGAATATAAAGACCTTGAACGGCTGACGGGAGCCACGCGCCGTTACCGCAATCTGCTGGGAAATATCGAAGAGGCCAAAACGCTCCTTGAAAACGAGACGGATGCTGAAATGCGCGAGATGGCACATTTGCAGCTTTCAGAGGCTGCATCAGAGTTGCCTACTTTGGAAGAGGAGATAAAGCTGCTTCTGATACCAGCTGATCCGGAGGATGCAAAAAATGCCATTGTGGAGATTCGTGGTGGCACAGGTGGCGATGAAGCCGCACTATTTGCCGGGGATCTTTTCAAGATGTATTCGAGATATTGCGAATCGAAGGGATGGCAAGTGGCTGTGACGAGCTTTAATGAGGGTACGGCCGGAGGCTTCAAAGAGATAGTGTTTGCTGTAACCGGAGCTAATGTTTACGGCACATTGAAATATGAGAGCGGGGTGCATCGTGTGCAGCGTGTTCCGGCTACCGAGACACAGGGGCGTGTGCATACATCGGCTGCCACAGTAGCTGTTTTGCCGGAAGCAGAGGCCTTTGATGTGGAAATAAATGAGGGGGAGATAAAGTGGGAAACATTCCGTAGCGGCGGAGCCGGAGGCCAGAACGTGAATAAAGTGGAGTCGGGTGTCAGGCTACGTTACATGTGGCGGAATCCAAATACCGGTGACACCGACGAGATTCTTATTGAATGCACCGAAACCCGCGACCAGCCGAAAAACAAGGAGCGGGCATTGAGCCGCCTGCGCACATTCATCTATGATAAAGAGCATCAGAAATATGTTGATGACATAGCTTCCCGACGCAAAACACTGGTGTCGACCGGTGACAGGTCGGCAAAAATACGCACCTACAACTATCCGCAAGGGCGTATCACCGACCACCGAATCAACTATACTATTTATAACCTACAGGCGTTTGTCGATGGCGATATCCAAGATTGCATAGACCATCTGATTATCGCCGAAAATGCCGAGAAACTCAAAGCCGCCGAGCTTTAAGCGTGTGTTTGAATTTAACACATTACCAATTAATCGTGAGATGTTGAATCAATAAATATCGACAAAATATGGACAGACAGGAACTAATCGGGAATATTGCCCGGAAACGCTCGTTTTTATGTGTCGGGCTCGATAGTGACCCGTTAAAGTTGCCGGCATGTGTCAGGGCGGATGCATCCTCTATGGCCGAAGCCATGCTTGAATTTAATAAAAATATCATTGATGCAGTGGCGCCTTATTGTGTGGCATTCAAACCCAATACAGCATTCTATGAAGCAATGGGTGCAGAGGGATGGCAGGTGCTGGCACAGACGGTTGAATATATCCGCGCCAATTATCCCGACCAGTTCATCATTGCCGATGCAAAACGTGGCGACATAGGGAATACATCGGCTTTATATGCACGAGCATTCTTTGAAGACATGAATGTGGATGCGCTGACTGTTGCCCCTTACATGGGGTCTGATAGCGTTAAACCGTTTCTTGGCCATGATGGCAAGTGGGTCATATTACTCGCATTGACGTCTAACCCGGGGTCTCACGACTTTCAGTTCACAGAAAGTGTGGGTCTGCCTCTATATGCACGGGTGCTTCGCACAGCACAGGAATGGGCCGGCAAAGATGAAATGATGTTCGTGGTAGGTGCTACACAGGGTGAGACTTTTGCCGATATACGCCGCCATGCTCCAGAGCATTTTCTGCTTGTGCCTGGTGTGGGTGCCCAGGGGGGGGATCTTTCTACGGTATGTCGCTACGGTATGACCGAAGAATGCGGGCTTTTAGTAAATTCGTCGCGCGGCATCATTTTTGCTTCAAAAGAGACCGATTATGCTCAAGCTGCCGCCCAGGCTGCAAAAACATTATCAGAAGAAATGGCCGCAATGTTGAACCAATATAGTAAAATTTAACGCTCCTATTAACGCTTTTTCATTGGAAATAAGCTATATTTGTCAGCGCTAAGAGCAAATGTATTGTTATTCAATTACTGAATCCAACTTAAAACATCATAAATAAAATGACAATCGACAACTACAATTTCGCAGGCAAAAAAGCCATTGTGCGTGTTGACTTCAATGTGCCTCTGGATGAAAACGGCCATATCACCGATGATACCCGTATCCGTGGTGCACTTCCCACTCTCAAAAAGATTCTTGAAGATGGCGGAAGCCTCATCATCATGTCGCATATGGGCAAACCCAAAGGGAAGGTCAATCCGAAATTCTCTTTGGCTCAAATTAAAGACGATGTTGCCAAAGCCCTCGGCCGGGATGTGACATTCGCTCCTGACTGCGCAAACGCTGCTGAGGCAGCTGCAAACCTCAAACCGGGTGAAGTACTGCTGCTCGAGAATCTCCGTTTCTATCCCGAAGAGGAGGGTAAACCTGTAGGTATCGACAAAGAGGATCCCGCATATGACGCAGCTAAAAAGGAGATGAAAGAGCGTCAGAAAGAGTTCGCAAAAACTTTAGCATCATATGCCGATGTTTATGTTAACGACGCATTCGGCACAGCTCACCGCAAACATGCATCGACAGCTGTCGTGGCCGATTATTTCAATGCTGACGACAAGATGCTCGGCTATCTGATGGAGAAAGAGGTTACCGCTGTAGACAAAATCCTCAGCGATATTAAACGTCCGTTCACCGCCATTATGGGTGGTTCGAAAGTGTCGACTAAAATCGGCATTATCGAGAACCTCATGGATAAGGTTGACAACCTGATTCTTTGCGGTGGCATGACATATACATTTGCCAAAGCCATGGGCGGCAATGTGGGTAATTCAATCTGCGAAGAGGACAAACTCGACCTTGCCCGTGACATTATGACAAAGGCTAAGGAAAAAGGTGTAAATCTTGTTCTTGGCACGGATTGTGTTGCTGCTGACAGCTTCTCGAATGACGCCAACACTAAGATTGTTTCGGTTATGGATATTCCTGAAGGTTGGGAAGGCCTGGATGCAGGTCCCGAAACCCGCAAGGCTTTCGCTAATGTAATTCGCAATGCGAAAACTATCCTTTGGAACGGCCCTGCCGGTGTGTTTGAATTCGACAATTTCACTGCCGGATCGCGTGCTATTGCCGAGGCGATTGTTGAGGCGACCAATAACGGAGCGTTCTCACTTGTAGGCGGCGGTGATTCTGTTGCATGTGTCAACAAGTTCGGTCTTGCCGATCAAGTGTCGTATGTATCGACCGGCGGCGGTGCTCTTCTCGAAGCTATCGAGGGGAAAATCCTTCCTGGGATCGCAGCAATCAGAGGCGATAAATAATTTTTACGACCTGCTTATATAATACGGAGGCACACAGGCCTTTACCGGCCTGTGTGCCTCCGTTATGATTATAACAGACAACCGAATAAAGGCGTCATGATGGTCAATGATGAGTTTCGCCGGTTTGTTGACCGGCACAGAAATGAAGATGTCGCTAAATTGCGGCTTAAATATCACTGCTGCGGACAAGCATGGGTCGAGGCCGCTATCAACCACATCGAATGCCTGAAAAAATGCGGGCGTAAGTTCGGTGCATTCCAACCCGAGCTTATGACATCGCCGCTTTCGGTTGAGCAGGCCACATCAGAAAGTGTAGCGCGTCTGCATGCCGCGATTGCCAAAGAGACAGTGGCTAATCCGAAGCGGATTCTTGACATGACATGCGGCATGGGAATTGATTTGCGGGCCATATCCGAGGCTCTCTCATGCAAGGCTGTCGGTATAGAACTATCGGAATCGGGTGCCGAGACCGCTCGATATAACTTCAGAGACAATCCTGACGTGGCTATAATAACCGGCGATTCGGTTGAATGGTTAAAGAAATATGACGGCGATAAGTTTGACCTGGTGTTTATAGATCCGGCGCGGAGGGGTGAGAATGGAGAACGGGTCTACAATATCCGTGATTGCCGTCCAGACTTGATGGGGTTGTTGCCATTGCTGGCATCAAAATGCCGGTATGCAATGGCAAAACTGTCACCGATGCTCGATATTACACAGACGCTACGCGATTTGCCACAAGCTCGAAAGCTTTATGTGGCCGAGGAGGGCGGGGAATGCCGAGAACTGCTTGCGTTGCTTGATTTTGAGCGGTCAGACAACCATGTTGAAATAGTGGTCACCGACGGGGCGGCCGAATATCGGTTTGACCCGGAAGACGAGCGCTCGGCGCGTGAAACCTTCGCACATCCGGTTGTGGGTGATTTCTTGTTTGAACCTGGCGCTGCCGCCATGAAAGCGGCTCCGTTTGGGCTGTTGTGCCGCAGCAACGGCTTGAAGAAACTGCATTGCAACACGCACCTGTTTGTTGCGGCAGCAGTGGTCGGCAATTTGCCAGGCAAATGGTATAGGATTGACGGTGTGTCGGATATGTCATCCCGCTCATTGAAAGCTCTTGGCAAACGGCTGGGCAGGGCAGATGTGGCCGTGCGTAACCATCCGCTGCGACCGGAAGAGATGCAGAAACGGCTTGGCATTAAATCCGGTGGCCGTCACAGGCTGATAGGCTGCACCACCGGAGATGCCGCGTCGCGCACTGAGAGCGGGGTAGTGCTGGTGTTGTCGCGATGCGAATAATTTCTGAAGCGGGTCATCTCTTCTGGAACATGCGGGCCATGTCGCGCTTGTCGTCGCGCTCTTTGATGGCCTGACGTTTGTCATATTCCTTTTTGCCCCTGGCTATGCCTATGACGAGTTTGGCATAGCCTTTTTCGCTTATGAACATGCGCAGAGGAATTATGGAGAACCCCGATTCTTTGCCGTTTTTCTCGATGCGGGCAATCTCTTTTTTGTTTAGCAGCAGCTTGCGGTCGCGCCGCTCGGTGTGGTTGTTATAGGTGCCGTAGAAATATTCTGCGATATACATGTTTTTCACCCAAACTTCTCCGTTGTTAACATAACAGAATGTGTCGACTAACGATGCTTTACCCTGACGGATTGATTTTATCTCTGTACCGGTCAAAACCAGCCCCGCAGTGAAGGTCTCAGATATGGCATAGTCGAAAGTGGCACGACGGTTTTTTATGTTTACTTCTTTGAATTTCATCGTAATATATTATACTAAAGAATGCAGGAGGAAAGAGATTAGATAAGGTGAACCGAGGATAAAGGCTGTGGCTATAATCATAAATATACCCTCATGACGCTCATCCACACCGACATATTTCCAGCCTTTCCATATGATGAATATAACATAGAACGGAAGGAACTCGATCAAAGCGATACGCACTTTAACTATATTAGCCACTAGAGTAATCATGCCGAGAAAGGTCAGTGAATACATGGTCATTGCCATCAGTCGCCCGCGTAATACCGGTTTGCCCCGGCTTAATAATTTAGGCATATAGAACTGAAAGCCGTAGCGGGAAACCAACGAGCCAAGGAAAAGAGACACAAATGTAATCAAGGCTCTTTGTAGCGCTCCGAGAAAATCCGGGCCTCCGTCGTATAACATCCTTACAAAAGCCGAACTGGCACAAATGCCTATGATTGGCAGAAAACATGCATAATAGTCGCACATGGCGCGACGTTCTTCCCAGGCCTCCTCAGACACTTCAGCCTCGCCAGGTGCTGTGGCTATATCAGCAGTACGCAATTCATCAAAATCGCGTTCCATGTCGGCTTGCACATCTTCCCATCCTTTGGCAGGGGAAAAAATCAGCTGTATGAGATTTTTCAGATATTCACCCATAGAAAATTCTTTAACTGCAAAGTTACGAAATCCGCAGTTCTTAGCCAAAGAAGTTATGAAAGGCAATTTCCACTTTGAGGATCTTAACTATGTAAGGGTTCATAGTAGTTAACCCAAAGTAAAAGACTCACGTACATGATTAAAAACCCCAATATTTTCGGTAATTTTGGGGAATGGAAAAGGTATATAAATCAAAAGTCGCCAAATGGTATCTTTGGACTTGCATTAGTATGACTCTTGCATTTGTGGGTTCGATATATCTAAGCTATAAATCGACATGGGTTCTTTTGATAAATGTTGTATTTATGGGCTTCTGCCTATGGCTTATGTTTGATATTTTATTACATACGGATTACACAATAAAGGGGGGTATATTGCATATCCGATGCGGTTTTTTGTTCCGTATGGATTTGCCGGTGTGCAAAATCTCAGAAATAACACATAAATCAACAATACTTTCGTCGCCAGCCCTATCAGCAAAACGTATAGGATTGAGATATGGCAGAAAGAGTTGGGTTTATATTTCACCTGAAAATCAAGAGGATTTTATAGCAGATATCAAATCAATAAATCCGGAAATCACAATAGACTAAAATCCCCACTGACCCAGCTGCTGCTCGTATCAAGGGCGAACAGGGTGGCGCTGCCGAGGTTGATTCCGACGGGGTCAAAGGCTTGGCGTCTGACAGATTAATATTTGGAGAAAGAGGGTTGCGGGGTTGGGCAAAGTTGAGTAACTTTGCAGAAAAGAATATGCGGCAACGGTTTGGCCGGCCGCTGAAGATTATTAGTTTAGATTTTTAAGAAAACTGACAACAATGTTGAAGAGAATCCTTTCAATTTCAGGGAAACCGGGGCTTTACCGCTTGGTCAGCCAAGGTAAAAATATGCTTATCGTAGAAAGCCTGACCAACGGCAAACGTATGCCTGCATATGCGCGTGATAAAGTTGTTTCTCTCGGTGATATTTCAATCTATACGGTTGAAGATGACGAGCCTTTGTCGGAGGTGCTCGAGAAGGTAAAGCAGACAAACAACGGGCAGCCGGTGGACGTAAAAGCTATGAATGACGGTGCATTACGCGAGTATTTCAAGACTATTCTGCCGGAGTATGATGAGGATCGTGTTTATACCACCGATATCCGCAAACTTCTGAGTTGGTATAACCAGCTTATCGCTGCCGATGTGACAGACTTCAAAGACAGCGAAATCGCAGAAGACCAGGCTGCTGAAGCAGCCGATGAAGCTGAAACTGAAAAGAAATAGTTTTTGCGAACATATGAGGGCGGAAGAGAAACTTGCACAGCTTTATGAAGAGAAATTCGGAACCGCACCCGCTAATGTTGCGCCATTGGCGGGTGCGGGTTCTAACCGCCGATATTTCAGGCTGTCGGGTTATATGCATAAAGGTGGAGGGGAGACGGTTATAGGAACAATCGGTACTGACCGGGATGAGAACCTGGCGTTTATCGAATTATCGCATCATTTTGCATCGAAAGGTTTGCCTGTGCCAGGAGTTTTGGCTGTTGGTAATGACGGTCTCGCTTATCTTCAGGAAGATTTGGGCGGCGAATCGTTGTATGACGCGATTGCCCATGGTAGGCAAAGCGGCGGGTTTACGATAGACGAGCAGGAGTTGCTTGCCAAGACGATAAAGATGCTACCGCATGTGCAGTTCACCGGCAGCGAGGGATTGGATTTTTCGGTGTGTTATCCACAAGAGGCGATGGATGCCAAGATGGTCAGCCGTGACCTAAACTATTTCAATTATGATTTTCTGAAACCCTCGGGACTTGAATTTTCAGAATCCCGGCTTGATGATGAGTTCGATAAACTGTCGGAGATATTGATGCGACGCGCTTCAGAAGCTTCGGCATTCATGGTACGCGATTTCCAGAGCCGAAATGTGATGTTGGTGGAGAATGCCCCTTTTTTGATTGATTTCCAAGGTGGGAGACGAGGCCCGGAGGAATATGACGTGGCGTCGTTTTTATGGCAGGCCCGGGCTAATATCCCGGAAAACCTGCGCGATGTTCTGATTGAGGAATATATCAATGAGGCACGGATGGTATCTCAGGACTTCAATGAAAACAAGTTCCGGAAATATCTGCCATTTTTTGTGCTGTTCAGAATGCTTCAGACGCTTGGAGCCTATGGGTTCAGGGGATGGATTGAGGGAAAACCGCATTTTATAAAAAGCATACCTACCGCACTGACCAACCTGCGGGAGCATCTGCATTCTACAGTGTTTTGCGAGAAGTTCCCATATCTGAATGAAATTATCAACCGTTTGCCGGAATTGCCAAAGGTGGTAGAAACAACCAGATTGAGTTCTATCTGTAGCTATGATGGCTTGACAGTGATTGTGGGCAGTTTCTCATATAAGCGTGGGATGCCGGTTGATTTGTCGGGCAATGGCGGCGGCTTTATCTTTGATTGCCGTGCAATACATAATCCCGGACGATACGACCCTTATAAACATTTGACCGGAAGAGATGAACCGGTCAGACGTTTCCTGGAAGAAGAGGGGAGGATTGACGGATTCATCTCCCATGCTAAAGCATTGTCAGACGCATCGGTTGAAACATATCTACGACGTGGATTCAATTCGCTTTGCGTTTATTTCGGGTGCACCGGGGGGCAACACCGGTCGGTTTATTCAGCGGAAGCATTGGCTGCACATATTGCAAAAAGCTATCCTCAAGTAAGGGTAGTGCTGTATCACCGAGAGCAGGATATTCTGGAAATTAAGGAGGCGGATATATGAAAGCCATGATTTTTGCCGCGGGCATAGGCTCGCGTTTGAAACCGTTTACTGATTATCATCCTAAAGCGCTTGCGACGGTAGGAAAGATACCGATGCTGGAACGGGTGATTTTGAAGTTGAAAGATGCCGGAATCAGACAAATGGTTGTGAATGTGCATCATTTCGCAAATCAGATAACCGATTTCCTGAAAGCGAATGGGGATTTCGGTTGTGATATTGCCATAAGCGATGAAAGGCGATTATTGCTTGACACCGGAGGCGGACTGTTAAATGCCCGGAAGTTGTTTGATTCGTATAACGAGCCAATTCTCTTACACAATGCAGACATCCTGACCGATTTTCAAATAAATGACATGCTGCAATTCCATGAAACAACAAATTCAGATGTCACATTGATGGTCAGCCGCAGGGAATCGTCTCGTATGCTTTATTTTAATGCCTGCGGGCTGTTGCATGGGTGGCAGAATTTGAAAACAGGAGAGATAAAGCCTGAAGGTTTTGTTCCAGTAATCGAACTTAATCCATTGGCATTCGGCGGTGTGCATATTGTGAATCCAGGAATATTTGAGTTATTGTCGGAATATAAGGCAACACAGGGAGATGTGTTTTCTATAATTCCGTTTTATCTGGCAAACCTTCACAATTTGACTATATCCGGGTTTCAGCCCAAAGAACCATTCAGATGGTTTGATGTAGGGAGCGCATCAAAGCTCGCAGAGGCTGACAGGGAATTTAACATATAGTTTTACATAAGCTGGTCAACAAAAATAATCTGTATTATTCATTGGCCAACCCATCTTTTCAACAAGCCAGGGGATGTAAAGCCCATATGACATGGGGAAATTATAGCGATAAAATTTGGGCAGGTGAGAGGGAATGGTTAAATTTGTATCTGAAATAACAATACCAAGATTTTAATAAAAAATGGAAGTAACCGGAAAAATCATAGTGGCTCTTCCCGAAATGTCGGGTACATCAAAAGCCGGCAACGCATGGAAGAAACGCGAATATGTGCTTGAAACACAAGAAACTTATCCACGCAAGATTCATTTCGACTTTTTTGGAGAACGTGCCGATCAGTTCCCGTTGAACGTGGGGGATGTTATTAAACTGAGTTTTGATATCGAGAGCCGTGAGTATAATGGCCGTTGGTTTACAAGCATACGTGGTTGGAAATCAGAACCAGCCAGCGCAGCAGGCACAGCTGCAGCTCCAGTTGCAGCCGGTCAGGCATTTCCGGAACCTCCCGTAAGCGCTCCGGCATATTCCGCATCTGCTGCACCTGCATATCCTGGCGCAAATGAATCTGCCCCGAATGATGACCTTCCGTTTTGACCGTACGCATGACAGAGATAACGAAAAAAGCCTGACAAAATTTGTCAGGTTTTTTCGTTATACGGTATTTAAGTCGTAATGCGGATTATTCTTGCTTAGAACGTGTCGATATATTAAAGGCTATTGTCAATTATTGCTTTAACAGCAATATGACCTTTACGGCAAGGTCGAAGAATATGATTTTCGCATTGCCATTGGCAGAGATATCAAGGCGCGCGCTTTCAAATTCATTCAACAGCCTTTCTACATTGCGCTCATTTATAAACGGGGAGAATTTACGGCTGAATGTTTCCTCATCCTGATTAAGATAAACCAATCCAGGAATGCGAAGATTGGTAATGAAATTTTCACGCATCATGCGTTCACAGTATGCCAAAAAACGCATTGAACCTTCTCGCCCCAACCCTGCCACATCGACAGACCATTTTCGTAAGAGCCCGATTTTGCGTTGATAAGCCTGACGCATGAGGGTAATGAAATATTCAAGAAATTTATCAGCATCGTTTCTGGCAGATAACTGTTTCTCGATATTAAGAAAACTACCCTGAGCTAAATGAGCCATGCCCGGAGCCTGTTCAGGCGCCACGGAACATTCCTGAATCAGATATGTCTCAAGTTCGGGTTCTGACAGAGGACGAACTTTGACCCTCTGCATACGGGAGTAGATTGTGGGAAGAATCTCCTGAGGAGTGTTGGACACAAATATCAATATGCTGTCGGCCATCGGCTCCTCAATCATTTTCAGCATCTTGTTGGCACATTCGGGTTGCATTCTTTCCGGCAGCCACATCAACAACACCTTGAAACGGGTAGCATAGGATGTAACCGAAAATTTCCGGATAATATTCATGCTTTCTGCCACATAAATCAGAGGCTGACCATTCGGATTGTTGAGCAATTTTAACCAATTATCGAAGTCCATAAACTTGTTCTCCGTCAGGAACTCCTTAAATTCCGGAAACAAGTCGTCGGAAATGGCAGTTGAACTTTCGGATTTTAATATCGGAAAGGAATAGACCGTGTCTGGTTGGTTGAATGATGCATGTTGTTTGCATGAAGGGCACTTGCCACATGAATCTCCATCAATACGGTTTTCGCAATGGATATACTGCGAAAGTGCCCGTGCAAGAGCGAATTTGCCAATCCCGGCAGGGCCTTCAAGCAGTAAGGCATGAGGCAGACGATTGCTGTCGACAAGTTCGCGCAAATGCGCCTTGACGTTTTCGTGGGCGGGTATGTCGGCAAATCTCATTGTTGTTGGAGCGGCTGAGAGGGAATTTCAAACGTAATCGGGTCAAATTTTGGATCATCAGGTATCAACGACGGATTATGAGCCAGTTTCTTGATAAATTTCAATATGACCTGCATCCCTTTCCATCGGATACTTTCCTCAATGTCGCGTGGCGCCGGAGGGGTTCGAAGCATCATGTCAGACATTGTTATGGCTTCTTCATAATAGCCAGCCTTCAAATAAGAAGCACACAACAAAAGATATGCATTGGCCGACAGTTCATACTGCTGCTTACCGGGAGTACGGGCATCAGAACATATTTTCCCGAATAATTTAGCATATTCATCAAAAAGGCCAGCGCGGTAAAGGAGACTTAGGAAATATTCCATACCCTCACGGAGCTTGTGCCGTGAATGGAAGAATGCCAGCAATTGCGCTGCTGCATCCGGAAAGCCGCTATTGGAAAGCTGTACGGCAACCTCTATCCATCGTTGTTCATTGTCGCCGGTATATTTGTCGAATAGTGAAATGTGACGTTCCGCATCTGACGGATGCAATTTCATTATGTCGAGAATTACATATGCATTAGCACCATCCCGCTCCATGAAATTGTGATAGACTTCAACCGCAGCCTCGTTCTTGCCGCCGCTTGCATAGGCTTCAGCAAGGGCTTTCGATGCAAACGCATTGTCGGGACAATCGGCAAGCACACCTTGCAAGATTTTGATGGCATCTTTGTTCATGTCTTTTGCGGCCACCATAGCTATACCTTTAACGAGGCGGCCATTAATGTTTGAAGGATCAATGGCAAGAGCATAATCTGCGGCAGCAATACTCTCGTCGACACGATCCATGGTGAATTCCACCTTCGACAGCAATATCCAGTTGTCGGGATTGAACGGTTCCCGCCTGGTGAGCTCTTCAGCCAAATCGCGGGCCAAAGGAACATATGTCTCGTTATTATACAGAGCTTCTGCCGCTTCATAATAGAGCAATGAAGGGTTTTCGGCCTTTTCTTCGATGATGTGGAGGCTCTCTGCTATAAGATCATCCCGGTTCAAATCATGGAGCGTGTCGATAAGCCTGATGACAGCCTCACAACTGAATTTATGCCCTGATGACAGCAGATTGGCCAGCTCCGGCTCTGGATTACCATCGGGATAGCAACTCAGAACCAACCGCAATACACCCCATAAAGCGCTGTCGCGGCGTCCACGCCGTTCAAGCATGGCTTGAGCCGACTGGTCGTTGATTCCCGACAGGAAGAAAGCCTTCCTTTCGTCGAGAAAGTCGCTATCCGGATAGAGCCTTGCACCTGCAAGGAACACATAAAGCTGCACCATCTCATCGCCTTCATCCTGGGCATAGTCATATATGTCGAGCAGCTCGTCTTCATCATAGAATTCAGAGTTGTCATTATCCACTATCCCTTGTCGGAAACGTATATAGAGCTGCCTCATGTATTGCTCGTCAGACTGCTGGCCGTCAATCATAAATCTTTAGCGGGTGTTTGTTGAAATTTTAGGCACTAACACATCAGGCTTTTTTGACTTTCTCCCAGCTGTCTTTAAGAGCAATTGTGCGGTTGAAAATCAGATTTTCGGATGTCGAATCATAATCGGGAGTGAAGTAGCCGATGCGTTGGAATTGGAATTTTTCACCTTTACGGGCATTTTCAGCGATGAACGGCTCAAGTTTAACTCCCCTAATCTCAATAAGAGACTCAGGATTCAAAAGCTCGCGGAAATCCTTATCCGTTTCTGCCGAAGGATTCTCAACAGAGAAAAGCCTATCATAGAGCCTGACCGTGGCATCAACAGCATGTTTGGCATCAACCCAATGGAGAGTGCCTTTCACTTTCCGTTGGCTACCAGGAAGTCCGCTACGTGTTTCAGGATCGTATGTGCAATAGATTTCCTCGATATTGCCATCTGCATCTTTTTTCACCCCTGTGCATTTCACTATGTATGCCCCTTTCAGTCTCACTTCCGAGTCAGGAGCAAGGCGGAAGAATTTCTTAGGCGGATTCTCCATGAAATCATCACGTTCTATGTAGATTTCTTTTGAGAACGGCATAGTGTGAGTGCCGGATGTGGGATTCTCAGGATTATTCTCCATCTCCACCATCTCGTTTTGGTCATCGGGATAATTGGTTATAACCAATTTCACCGGATTAATGACGGCCATGCCACGTGTGGATATAGCATTGAGGTCTTCTCGCACAGCATGTTCGAGCAACGACACACTAATCATAGCCTCTTCAATCTTCGTGTAACCGATACGGTCAATGAAATTGCGGATTGCCCTGGGAGTGTAACCACGCCGACGCATACCAGAGATTGTCGGCATACGGGGATCATCCCAACCTGCCACCAGCTTCTCTTTTACAAGCTGCAACAGTTTACGCTTGCTCATAACTGTGTATGTCAGATTGAGACGGTTGAATTCAATCTGACGCGGACAATAGCTTTCGTCAGCCAGTTCTTTCACGAAATATTCATATAATGGGCGATGGGGCACAAATTCCAAGGTGCAGATTGAGTGTGTGACACCCTCAAAATAATCGCTCTGACCATGAGCGAAATCATACATCGGATAGACATTCCAGGTGTTGCCTGTGCGATGGTGGGGATATTTGATTATGCGATACATAATCGGATCACGGAAATGCATATTCGACGACGCCATGTCGATTTTTGCGCGAAGCACACGAGCACCTTCATCAAACTCTCCAGCATTCATGCGCTGGAACAGGTCGAGATTCTCCTCAACGCTCCTTTCGCGATAAGGGCTATTGGTGCCAGGTTGTGTAGGAGTGCCTTTTTGGGCTGCGATTTCCTCGGATGTCTGGTCATCGACATATGCTTTCCCCTCTTTAATCATTCTGATTGCCAAGTCATAGAGCTGAGGGAAATAATCAGACGCATAATACTCTCTGTCGGCCCAATCGAATCCGAGCCAATGAATATCTTCACGGATGGCATCTACATACTCGGTGTCTTCTTTGGTAGGGTTGGTGTCGTCGAAACGGAGATTGCATGTGCCGCCGAATTTTTCAGCCACACCGAAATCCATGCATATAGCTTTGGCATGTCCGATATGCAGATAGCCATTAGGTTCCGGTGGGAAGCGGGTGTTTAGCCTACCGCCGTTTTTACCGGCCTTAAGGTCGTCTGCAACAATCTGTTCCACGAAATTCAATCCTTTCGAAACCTCAGCGGTTTCGGCATCTTTATTCTCAACCATATTGTAGTGTATTGATATCTTCAGTTACATATGAGGTTTAAACGAAGAAGCAGCTGACTTCCACGTATCTGCATTTAATGTGCAAAGATACGGATATTTCCGCGATTAGGCCTGTTGAATTTTGCGTTTTTTTACCATGCCGTTGCCTGAATGGAACAAATATGTTAATTTTGTGTATCTGACATGCCATTTCCGCCATGCCAGAGGTCACCAATTGATTAAATCCATATGGAAGCAGATGTTATATTTAAATATTTCAAGAGCCTGAACGAATGCCAGATTGAGCAATTCATAGCATTAGGCGGCCTATATCCCGAATGGAATGCGAAAATCAACGTTATTTCACGGAAAGACATCGATAACCTCTATGTTAACCATGTGCTTCATTCGCTTGCCATAGGGAAGTTCATCACACCGGCAAACGGCACCAAATTTCTGGATATGGGAACCGGGGGTGGTTTTCCAGGCATACCATTGGCGATTTTATTCCCGGAATGCAGCTTCCATTTAATCGACCGCATCGGTAAAAAAATCAAGGTGGCACAGGCTGTTTCAGAAGAAATCGGATTGAAGAACGTCACATTCCAACATGGCGACATAGGGGAGTGCAGGGATAAGTATGATTATGTAGTGTCGCGTGCCGTTATGCGGTTGGATGAGCTGGTGCCGTTAGTGCGTAAAAACATATCCCACATACAAAAAAATCCGTTGCACAACGGACTTATATGCCTGAAAGGCGGTGACCTTTCCGACGAAATGCGTAAAACTCCCGGAACCCCATATGTGGAAAATATCTCCCTTTATTTCGGTGAGCCATATTTTGAAACTAAGCAGCTCATATATCTGCCTCTTTGAACCAATGAGTTAAGACTCCGTTGTATATTTTAGATTGTGTCAGAAGCCGATATCCTCTTGATGAGGGTAACAAAACCACATCTCGAATTTTAACTCACCCCTTTGAACCATTGATATAAATTGTTATGGATATAAAACGGTTTGAATTTAACTATTTCGGGGAAAACACCTACATCATATGGGATCCCCGATCAAAAGAGGCGGCCATTATCGACCCCGGAATGGTTAATCCCGAAGAAGTTGACGAAGCGGAGGCGTTCCTGGCCGACAAGTCATTGGAGCTTAAATATATACTGCTCACACATATTCATATCGACCACACATTCGGAATCGACATACTGAAAGAAAAGCACAATCTCAAGGTATATGCCCACAAAGGTGACGCGCAATTAGGGCTTACCCGTAGGCAACAAGCTAAAATGTTTCATCTGCCGTTAGAACTTGGCCCAGTTGACATAGACAGCTTTCTTGACGATGGCTCCACACTGAGACTTGGGAAAGAGGAGATAAAGGTTATACATACGCCAGGCCATTCCATGGGGGGAATCTGCTTCTACGTCCCGGCTTCCGGCTTTGTGCTGACAGGGGATACCCTTTTCAGGGGGAGCATAGGCCGAACCGATCTGCCTGGAGGAAACCAACGGCAACTGATACTGGCCATCAGGTCGAAATTGCTCACATTGCCCAGGGAGACCAGAGTTTATCCAGGCCACGGGCCGTCATCTACCATAGGAGAAGAGGCCCATTCAAATCCGTTTCTTTAAACAAGGAGATTATATGGCGTGATAATATCTTTTATTAAAAAACATCATAAAACGCCGTGCCTGAAATATGGCACGGCGTTTTATGATGATGAGATGGTGAAGGAAGACCTTATTGCTTATCTGATTTTGGCAAGGATTAAAGCGGAACGATGGGGGACTATGGTTTTACCACCCTTTATGGTGCGCACTGCGCCGGCATCGGTTTTTAGTCCATTATGGTTGATTTCACCATCGTAGGCTATTACCATCCAATCTCCTTTGGGTATGTTGGTTTCAGCGTCGTTGTCAGCGCCATTAAACACGAGTTTTATCTCTTTCCACTCATCACCATTGGCGTTGTTGAGAATCGAATAGGATATGAGATTCGCATCTGTGGGCTTGTCGAAACGGATATTGCGGGCGATGTCGGCCGCCGTTGACATGCGGAAAGCCGGATGCGACTTGCGCAAGGCAATCAATTCCTTGTAGTAATCGAACTGACGGCGGTTGACATGCTTCAGATTCCAATCTATGGCATTGATTGAATCGGGGGATTTATAAGAATTATGAACGCCCTTTTTATCGCGGAACACCTCTTCACCGGCAAACATGAATGGAGTGCCTTGCGACGTGAAAACTATGGTCTGAGCCAGACGGGCAGCCCTCTGACGCTCCTCCATTGAGGCTTCGGGCATCGATTTCGCGAGTTTGTCGGTCAGACAAAGGTCGTCGTGACACGACACATAATTTATAACCTGCTGCGGCGATGAGGCATATGGGAATTTAGAGTTCGCACCCTTTGAATAATCCACCTGGGGGTGGGCTGTGGAAGCTACTATGCCGATTTTAACGGTTTCTTCCAACCCCGGTTTACCTGTAGCAAATCCACGGTCGGCAGCATCGGAATAATGTCCTTTAACCGCATCGCGTATATCATCGGAGAAAACGGCGATTCCATTCATCTTAGCTACATTCTCCTTTAATGCCCTTAGCTCAACCGGCAGCGGGGAGTCTCCGGCTGTCCACCCTTCTCCATAAACGAATATATCCGGATTAATGGCTTTTAGCTCCTTTGCAACACGATTCATGGTCTCTATGTCGTGGATGGCCATAAGGTCGAACCTGAACCCGTCGATATGGTATTCTTTAGCCCAATATTTCACGGAATTAACGATAAAATCACCCATCATCCTTCTATCAGATGCTGTTTCGTTACCACATCCCGACGCATCGCTGTATGTTCCGTCTGGCCGGTGGCGATAAAAATATCCAGGAGCTGTGAGAGAAAAATTTGAGTCGTCATTCTGAGCCGTATGGTTATAGACCACGTCCATCACAACGCCGATGCCGGCTTTATGAAGATCCTGAATCATCTGTTTCATTTCTTTGATGCGGGTTGCCGGATCAGCCGGATTGGTAGAATATGAGCCTTCCGGCACATTGTAGTTCTGCGGATCATAGCCCCAATTATAGCCATTTGACGGCAGTTGCGATTCATCAATACTGTTGAAATCATATGACGGAAGGATATGCACATGGGTCACACCAAGCTCCTTCAAATGGCCAATACCTGTGGCTTCGCCCGATGGCGAGGATGTGCCGCTCTCGCTCAAGGCAATAAATTTGCCTTTATTCACTATGCCGGAATTAGGATGCACCGAAAAGTCACGATGATGCATTTCATAAATAACTGCGTCATTAATGTTTTTCAGCGATGGGCCATGGTCGCCGGCCCATCCTTCCGGAGTTGCTGATGAGATGTCTATGATCGCTCCGCGATGACCATTGACACCAACCGCTTTGGCCCAGATGCCGGGTGTTTCGGCGAGCCATTTACCATTATCTTTAACCTGGAAGGTGTAATATTTCCCATAGGGTACGGGGGTGATAGCTGTTTTCCATGTGCCGTTTTCAGATTTTTCCATTTCGACAACAGTTTCAGGTACTCCTCCACGGGCATTGGCGTAGATTTTAAGTTTTACCGCCTGAGCACTCGGCGACCACATGCGGAACTTTGCGGTCTCACCAATAATAGTGATACCCAGGTCATCACCCATATAAACCGGATACTGGGAATAGGCAGAATTTACGGAAATCACCGTGGGTGATGCCGGCACTGCTGCATGTGACACCAATGCCGCCGAAGCCATAACCGAACCGACACATAAATCAGTCATTAATCTGTTCATTTCTTGATGATTAAAATGATAAAAGCAAGTATTTCTCTACACGGCATCTGCTATATGACCAGTTACAGATGCACAGATTGCACAAAGATAGGAGATTTGAAGGGGAAATGCAAAATGTGGCAACAATAGCTACATGTGAATGATTTCAAATCAAATTTCACAATATACAACGTCAAATCCACAACAAATAGTGGTTATTGGCGCGATTAGGCAAGAGATTGACAGTTAAGATTGAATAACCATGCGTTTATGCATTACGAAATTGAGCTTAAAACATTTTTTAGGAGACGGGTTTACTGAAAATACAAATATTTTCACTACCTTCGCAGCCTAAATAGAAAAAGAATTGATAATTCAATAGCAAATCTATGAAGTTTGAATCAGTAAATCTTGATTTGTTGTTTGAGACAAGCTGGGAGGTGTGCAATAAAGTCGGTGGCATCTATACTGTACTATCCACTAAAGCATTAACCCTTCAGAATCTCTATAAAGACAAAACTATCTTTATTGGTCCCGACGTGTGGTCTGAATCAAATCCATCACCTTATTTTACTGAAGTTCCGTCGATTCTACGGCCTTGGAAAGAGAAGGCGCAGTTGCCTGAAGGCGTATCTGTCAGGGTGGGGCGGTGGAACATTCCAGGAAAGCCAATTGCGATTCTTGTGAAATTCGACGGCATGTATTCCCAAAAAGACTATTATTATGGTGAAATGTGGGAACGCTACGGTGTTGATTCGCTTCATGGCTATGGCGACTATGATGAAGCCTGTGCTTTTGCTCTTGCGGCCGGACTTGTAATAGAAAGCATTTGTGCACATAAACGGCTTCGCCATAAAAATGTGCTTGCCCATTTTGATGAATGGACTACCGGAATGGGGCTGTTATACACACGTTGGAAACTTCCTTACGTTGGTACGATTTTCACCACGCACGCAACTTCAATAGGACGCAGCATATGCGGCAATGGGAAGCCCCTCTACGACTATCTGCCGGCATATAACGGTGACCAGATGGCACAGGAACTCAACATGCAGTCGAAGCATTCGCTTGAAAAAGCCGCTGCACATGCCGCCGACTGTTTCACCACGGTCAGTGATGTGACAGCAGTTGAATGCGAGCAGTTGCTTGACAAACGTCCCGACGTAGTCACTCCCAACGGATTCATTGCCGATATGGCTCCCACAAAGCTGAGGGCAAAACGAGCTCGTCTGACTGCCCGTCAGGCGCTTGTTAATGTGGCAGAGGCTCTAAACGGCGTGAAATTCCCCGAAAACACATTTATTGTGGCGACCTCCGGCAGATGCGAATACCGCAACAAGGGTATAGATGTGTTTCTTGACGCGCTCAACAAGCTGGAACATGATGCGCCATCTCGCAGGATTCTGGCTTTTGTGCTTGTTCCGGCCTGGATGAAACAGCCTCGCCGTGACCTGCAACAGGCTATCGCCGGTGGCGAACCGCCAGTCTATGGATTGCCCGAACCAATTCTGACACACGAAATAAATAACCCCGACGACGATGCGATACTCAACCGCATCCGACAACTCGGATTCGGGTCTAATAGCAGAAATGTCGAGGTTGTCTACATGCCATGCTATCTTAATGGCAATGATGGGATCCTGAACATGGATTATTATGAGGTGCTTGCTGGGTTAGACGCTACTGCATTCCCGTCATATTACGAACCTTGGGGTTATACCCCATTAGAAAGCGTGGCATTCGGCATTCCGACAATCACCACATCACTTTCAGGATTCGGCCAATGGATTCTTGCCTCATCAACGAGCGATTTTGCAATAAGCGGGGTTGAAGTGATTCCACGAACCGATTCCAATTACGACCAAGTGGTCGAGACGCTTGCCGACGATTTGCGTAAACTCGCTGACGCCACCGACGATTACCGCGACAAGGCTTCTAAATCCGCCCGTAACACAGCGGATAGGGCAGAATGGAGCTATTTCATAACTTATTATGTGGAAGCCTATTCAAAAGCGCTTGCCGCAGCCGACAAACGACGAAACTTCACTGACGTTACGTCATCAATCTAAATGAACAACATTCAATACCATAACGCTAAATTATGAAACTTCAAGTTAGCAACACTAATGTCCCCACATGGAGAGACATGACTGTTAAATCTGATCTTCCTGCCAAGCTCAAACATCTTGAGGAACTGGCAAAAAACCTGTGGTGGGTATGGAACAGCGAGGCAAAAGCCCTGTTCCGCGACCTCAACCCCGATTTGTGGCGCTCATCAGGAGAGAACCCGGTGATTCTTCTTCAGGGTCTTTCATCAGAACGCCTTGAGGAGGTTATATCCGATAAAGAGATGATGACCCGCATGGATCATGTCTATAACATGTTCAAGGAATATATGGCCAAGCCCATGCGCAACGACCTTCCGTCGGTGTCATACTTCTCCATGGAATATGGTCTGTGCAATGCTTTGAAAATCTACTCAGGTGGCCTTGGTGTATTGGCCGGCGACTATATTAAAGAGGCTTCAGATAGTTGCGTGCCTATGACAGCTGTAGGATTCCTTTACCGCTTTGGCTATTTCACACAGTCTTTGAGCGTTGACGGACAGCAGATTGCGAATTACGAGCCGCAGAACTTCAACCAGTTGCCGATTGAGCAGGTTATGGATAACGGACGTCCGATGATTGTGGAGATTCCTTATCCGGGCCGCACTATCTACAGCCATGTGTGGAAAGTCAACGTCGGCCGTATGAGTCTGTATCTTATGGATACCGATTTCGACATGAACTCTGAGTTTGACCGCGTAATAACACATCAGCTTTATGGGGGTGATTGGGAGAACCGTATCAAGCAGGAGTATCTCCTCGGTATCGGCGGTATAATCATGCTGAAAAAACTCGGTATCAAAACCGAACTTTACCACTGCAACGAAGGCCATGCCGCATTGCTTAACCTTCAGCGTCTGGTCGATTATGTTCAGGAACAGCATCTCGACTTTAACGTAGCGCTCGAACTCGTCAGGGCTTCAAGCCTTTACACCGTCCACACACCTGTGCCTGCCGGTCACGACTATTTCGACGAAGGCCTCTTCGGCAAATACATGGGTGAGTATCCTGCCAAGCTCGGCATCTCCTGGAACGACCTGATGAACATGGGTCGCGAAAATCCTAACACCAACGAGCGTTTTTCGATGAGTGTTTTTGCATTGAACACTTGCCAGGAGGCCAATGGCGTAAGCTGGCTTCACGGAGAAGTGTCGAAAAAAATGTTTGCCGGTATATGGAAGGGCTATAACTGGCAAGAAAGCCATGTTGGTTATGTTACCAACGGTGTCCACATGCCGACATGGGCAGCATCGGAATGGAAAGAATTCTATGCAGAAAAACTCGGGCCGAAAGTGTTTGAACATGCCGACAATCCCGAAAACTGGAAAGGAATCTTCAAAGTCAAAGATGAAGAAATCTGGAACATGCGCTGCTGCCTCAAAAACAAGTTCATCAACTTTGTAAAACGCGATTTCAAAGCTAAATGGCTTGCAAACCAAGGCGATCCTTCAGCTGTCATGAAGATTGTTGACAAAATCAATCCGAATGCCCTCATCATCGGTTTTGCCCGCCGTTTTGCCACCTACAAACGTGCCCATCTGCTGTTCACTGATCTTGAGCGTCTTTCCAAGATTGTCAACAACGAGCAGTTCCCCGTTCAGTTTGTCTTCTCCGGTAAAGCCCACCCCGCCGACGGAGCTGGCCAAGGTCTTATCAAGCGTATCATGGAAATTTCACGTATGCCGGAATTCCTGGGTAAGATTATCTTCCTTGAAGATTACAACATGATTGTTGCCAAACGCCTGGTTACAGGTGTTGATATCTGGCTCAATACCCCGACACGTCCGTTGGAGGCATCCGGCACATCAGGAGAGAAAGCCGAGATGAACGGTGTGCTCAACTTCTCAGTGCTCGACGGCTGGTGGTATGAAGGTTACCGCTTTAATGAAAAAGCTGGCTGGGCTCTTACAGACAAACGCACTTATACAGACCAGGCACAGCAAGACAAACTCGATGCAGCAACAATCTATTCGATGCTTGAAAATGAGATTATCCCCCTTTATTTTGCCAAAAACTCCAAGGGATATTCTCCGGAATGGGTGCAGTATATCAAACGTTCTATCGGTGATATAGCCCCCCATTTCACCATGACCCGAATGATTGAAGACTACATTGCCCGCTTCTACAACAAGGAGGCGGAACGGTCGCAGAAACTCATCGCCAATGATTATGCCCTGGCAAAAGAGATTGTGGCATGGAAAGAAAAAGTGGCTTCTGCATGGGATGGAATCAAAGTGTTTGATGTGGAATCATCTGACTTGACTAATTCTACCACTGGCAGCGATTTTAATGCACGCGCCATAATCGACACTAATGGCCTTGGCAAAAACATCGGACTTGAACTTGTGGTCTACAAGAAAGAAGATGGTGAGGAGAGATTCGATTTCACCAAAGCATTCGATGTGGTGAAAGAGGATGGCAATGTGCTCACATATCAGCTTCATATGAAGATGAAAGATCCCGGCGTGTTCCGCTACGGTTATCGCATTCATCCAGTCAATCCCAACCTGCCTCATCGCATGGATTTCGCCTATACCCGTTGGATTTAATCCAACTGACTTGACTTTGAAAACAGACAGAGCGTGCGTTCAACCACACGCTCTGTCTTTAATAATATTATATTCACCACAGGCTATTATTAAAAGCGTAATGCAATGAAATTTATTAAGTTGGGTAAAAATTATCATATAGGGGGGGGGTATTACTTGATATGTGCCATGTCTACGCTCATACCTTTATGTCTATTCTCGGCTATAATCGGAGAAGAGCAATCAGCAAGGTTTTCCAGATTTATTATCATATTGGGGTCAGAGTGCCTCTTGATTATGTCGCCAATATGGTTAGCCGGAAAAAGGTGGCGTTTAATGGCAAGTTTCATTGTGGCATCGATTTGCCTGTTTTGTCTGGTGAATACTCTATATTACAGATATTGGCAAGATTTAATTCCGTATCATTCCATTATAAATGTCCAAAGCTACAATTCATTTGTATTCAGAAGTATACCTGATCTCCTACGCCCGATAGATTGCTTATATATGGTTTGTGCCATCGTACCGTTTATTAGCTACCGATGGTTGAAAATGCGTGATATCGACAGATTTCCTGTCAAAGTGGGTATAACAGTGATTGTTATGACTCTGATGATTTTCGGAAGCGTGAGACTGCTGGCATTAAACGCAAGGGTCAACCATATGCAATCAAACGGGAAATATGAATATGATTATTCTGACGCATGGAACGACATGCTTTACGGGCAATGGAGCCGGCCGGACTCATGGCGCAATTCAGGATTGTGTTTCTATTTCGTGGGCCAATTGTTGACCCTCGGAGATTCTTTAACAATTTCTTTATCTGATGATGAAAAGAAAGCCGTGGATGAATTCATCTCAAATCCATATGGAGGTTCTTATGCCCATGCATTCACCGGGAATAAATCGAAAAATCTGATTCTCATCATAGTAGAATCCCTAAATTCAAATATTATAGAACGTGAAGTAAACGGGCAGGAATTAACCCCGGTGTTAAATAGCCTGATAAAGTCTGACTATGTTTTAAGTTGTACAAAAGTTGTATCACAAATCAAAGACGGCTGTTCGTCTGATGGACAAATGATATACAATACCGGGCTATTACCCGTCAAAAACGGAGTAGCGGCAATGCTTTTCGGCACAAACGCCTTTAAATCGTTAGTGACTCAGATAAAAGTGAAATCGGCCAAGGAAATCATTGCCGAACAAGGCTCGGTATGGAACCACACTGTAACATCATCGAGTTTCGGTTATGATGAGCTAATCGAAAAAGTGACAGATAAAATTGAGGCAGAAAAAGGCCAACGTCATGGCCATGATGCCTCTATCTTTATGTATGCCTTAGATGAGATGCCTAAACTGCCAAAACCGTTTTTGTTGGAACTGACAACATTATCAATGCATTCCCCATATAAAGACCCCAATGCTACTATCGCCGATTTTTTGGTTAATCAGCCTGATACCCCTATTCAGGTTGCCAATTATTATCGTATGGCGAATTATTTCGATACACAGCTCGGATTGTTTTTAGATCATCTGAAACGGTCTGGCGTTTATGATGAGTCGGTCATAGTGATTGCTTCAGACCATAACATGAGGTTATCCGGTGATGAAGAAAGTGGAAAATCTCCAATAGTATTTATAGCCCTGAATGCGGGTATAACCAAGATGATTGATTATCCTGTCGGACAGATTGACGTATTTCCCACCATCCTCGACCTGATGGGTGTTGAAGATTGTTCATGGCGTGGATTAGGAATAAGTATGTTTAATTCTGAAAACCGCTCTGCAGTTGATGTGAACGGAGTTCTTCATGGCAAATCAACTCCGGAAATCGACCAACGGAAAAAAGATGCGTGGGATATATCAGATATGATTATCCGCTCAAACTATTTTGATGTAACGCAGGAACAATCAGTTAATTAACTTGTGAGTTTGTGTAATATTTGCCAATATATCAGTAATTCAGCATACATGAATAAAGAATGCATTAATAATAAAAAAGAGGCCTGGCTTAGGATGGCAGTATTTTATGGTATTTGCACGGGCTGCCTGCTGGGAGTGCTGTATATATTTGTTGATTCCATAGGCAGAACCACATACTTGATTAAAGACCTGATTGTGTTTGGCAGTGAAAGTCTGCTACTGATGTCTCCAATATGGATTATTGGAAGGAGATGGCGGTGGACTGCCACTTTGGTTATTACTTTAGTCTGCCTGTTTTTATTTGCCAATATCCTATATTTCAGATATTGGCAGGATTTAATACCGCTTCATACCATTTTCGACCATAAGAGTTATAACAGCCTGGTGTTTGCCAATGTGCCGGATTTGTTGCAGATACAGGATTCCTTTTTTCTATTGGCCATCATCGTTCCTATTGCCGGTTATCGATTCCTGCATATAGAATCGATTATGGCATTCCCTTTAAAACAATCCATATTATTGCCATTGGGCGCAATAGCCATTTATATCATGGCCCAGTTATTATCGGCAAATGCATTGAAAAATTACATGCATTCTACCGGAGAACACACATATACAATCAAGGATGCCATAGCATATAAATTCAAGGTGTTATCTACCAGGCTTGCCAGCTGGAAATCAAACGGGCTCATATGTTACACTATCGGGCAGCTATTGCATCTTCCGGATTATAACGGCATACGCTTGTCAGCTGAAGAAGAAAACATGATAAAACGGCATATCGGGGTTAATGTTTGCACTGACACAATTTGTGGTAACAAAGGGAAGAATCTGATTCTGATAATTGTGGAATCTTTAAATGCGGATGTGGTTAACAAGCATGTCAATGGGCGCCCATTGACACCGGTTCTCAACCGGTTGCTTGAAGCAGAGGGAACCATCAGTTGTCTGAATGTGATTTCTCAAGTTAAAGACGGAGGCTCTTCAGACGGTCAGATGATCTATAACACCGGATTGTTGCCTATTAAAAACGGTTCTGCCGCAATGTTGTTTGGATCGAATGACTACCCATCGTTAATCAGCACTCTAAAACCAGCCTCATCGATGGAAATCATCGCTGAAAACGGGAATATCTGGAATCACAGAACCACATCGACCAGTTTCGGTTATGACCGGCTTGAAGAGGAGGTTACCCGTAGGGTCTCATCGATGGCAGGAAACATGCAAGGTAATGATGCCGCTGTTTTCAGATTTGCTGTTGATAGAATCGATGATTTGCCGGAACCATTTATAATGGAAATCACCACATTGTCGATGCACGCACCGTTTCAGGATGCCGGCGCAGAATATGCGCCATATCTGAAAGCCATCAATGATGCGCCGACCAATGTGGCCAATTATTACCGGATGACGAACCATTTCGACTCCCAATTAGGCATTTTCCTTGACAGGTTAAAGTCATCAGGCATATATGACCGGTCTGTAATAATAATTGCATCAGACCATAACGTGCCACTTCATGGCGAAAGCGAAATTGGGGGAGCGCCGATTGTATTTGTGGCGCTCAACACAGGTCTCACAAAATCAATTGACCGGATTGTTGGCCAGATTGATGTGTTTCCGACCATTATAGATATTATGGGCGGCGGAGACTGGCGTGGAGTCGGATTAAGCATGTTACTCGACAACAACAGTTCCGCTGTAGACGCGACAGGGAAGCTCTATGGTCATTCCACTCCGGAAATCGACCGCTATAAGGCGGATGCATGGCAAATATCCGACCTTATTATCCGCTCAAACTATTTTGCAAGAGACACTGATTGAGTGAAGTCATCAACATTAGAAGGCTCCAAAGCATCCCCCAAAAAATAAGGAAGCGGCATATCAGATTAAACATGCCGCTTCCTTATTTTTCAGACCACTCGTTATTATTCAAAAATATGTTTTAATTTTGAAAACAACCGCTGCTTTGTAGATTCAGAGGGTCTGATGTTAGGTTGGTCACGCAATGATTCAAATGCAGATTTTTCCGTATCGGTTAAAGACTCAGGCACGAATACCATAACGTTAATCAGCTCATCACCCGTGCCACGGCCTTCCGGCGAAGGCAACCCCTTGCCACGCAAACGAAGCACTTTACCGGGTTGTGTGCCGGCTGGGATTGTCAATCTTGCCCGACCAGTGATAGTCGGAACCTCAACTGCACCTCCGAGAGCTGCCGTAGGAATATCAAGCATCAGGTTGTAGATTACATCATTCCCGTCGCGAATAAGCTCAGGATGTTTCACTTCCTGAATCACCACCAGCAGGTCGCCGTTTACTCCTCCACGACGCGGAGCATTACCTTTACCTTTTACGGTAAGAGTCATGCCATCCTGCACACCTGCGGGTATGTGGAATGAAACCAGCTCTTCGCGCCGTTGAACACCTTCGCCATTGCAATAAGAACAGGTTTGGGAAATTATTTTCCCTTCACCTTCACATTGCGGACAGATGCCCACTGCTTCTTGCGGGCCGAAAATGCCCTGCACAATCTGGCTGATTGTGCCAGTTCCATGGCAGGTGGGGCAGGTTGTAAACGCCGTGCCATCTTTCGCACCGGTTCCGTTGCAATGTTCGCATTTCACATTGGTGGGTATCTTCAACGTTTTGTCGACGCCCGACTGTATTTCAGCCAATGTCATTTTGACTGTTATACGAAGGTCGGAACCCCGTCTCTGGGGCTTTTGCCTCCGACGCGACGAACGTCCGCCTGTAGCACCGCCGAATCCGCCTCCGAAATTGAAATGGCCGCCGAATATGTCGCCGAATTGAGAGAAAATATCCTCCATCGACATGCCACCGGCACTGTAATAACCGCCTTGGCCACCACCAAAGCCCTGAGGCCCCATCGAATGCCCGAATTGGTCATACCTCTGGCGTTTTTCATCGTTTGAAAGAACTTCATAAGCCTCAGCGGCCTCTTTAAACCGTTCTTCCGCAGCCTTATCACCAGGATTTTTATCAGGATGATATTTAATGGCCAACTTCCTGTAGGCTTTCTTTATTTCATCAGCGCTGGCGTTTTTTTCAACACCAAGCACTTCATAATAATCTCTTTTTTGCTCCATTGTTATGGTGTGCTATATAATGCGTATGATATTGAAACGGCAATGTTATTGCGCAACAACAACTTTGGCGTGTCTCAACACTTTGTCATTGATTGTGTAGCCTTTTGAAACGGTATCTTTAACCTTGCCACGTTCTTCATCAGATTCCGCAGGAACCATGGCTACAGCCTCGTGAAGCTCAGTGTCGAATGCTGCACCTGTAGACTGCATCTCCTTAACATCGTTGTCAGCCAGATATTTAATCAGTTTGTTATAAATCAGGCGCATCCCTTCTTTAACCGCTTCTGCATCATTGGTGTCGCGTATGGCTTCCAAACCTCTTTCAAAATCATCGATGATAGGAAGAATGCCTTTCAATGCCTTTTCAGCGGCAGATTTAATCAAGTCGGTACGCTCACGGAGGGTACGTTTCCTGAAATTATCAAATTCAGCCATCAGAAACAGGTATTCCTTCTTTTCTTTTTCAATCTCTTCTTCCTTTTGATTCAACAGGTTCTTAAGAGATTCAAGTTCTGACATCTCTACAGACCCGTCATCAGTGGGGTCAACATCATCGATAACTGCGTCTTCATTATCCTCAAAAGTTTTTGCCGACGGTCTTTCCGATGCAACATGCTGATTGACCGGCTGCTTATTGTCACCTGCATTCCGGTCTTTATTATTCCGATTCATATATTGTTGTTTATTATTAACGATGTTTAGTCAAATGTCATTGGCAATACAAGCAAAAACTTTGCCAAATCATTGCTCATTTGCAATTGGCATCAGCCATATACGCTCAAACGGCTGTTTCATTCAATTTTATAAAAGAATAACAACTCTCGCAAGTGATGGGTTTAGGCCTACGAGAAGAGTTTTTTGACGAAGATGTCACATCCTGTAAATTTCGCCGACAAGGAATCTGTCAATATGTCACCGTAGAATAACCCGAATACCGAAGATCCGCTACCAGACATCGCAGAATACACGGCTCCCATATCTATAAGGTTGTCTTTCACCGATTTTATTTCAGGATATTTGATAAACACCGATTTTTCAAAATCATTTTTCACCTTTCCTTGCCATTGGTCAACAGTATGGGTGGTCAACAGTTCCGGGAGTTTAAGAGCCGGTACACATGGAGCCACTCCTGCATATGCATCTTTAGTAGATACTGCCACTGGCGGTTTAACCACAATAACCCAAAGATTCTCGGGCAACACAAGGTTTATGGGCGAGAGGGTGGTGCCGGTTCCTTCACATAGCATGGGCCGGTTATAGATAAAAAACGGACAATCAGCACCCAACGATGAAGCCATCCCGGCCAACAACTCGTCTGAGAATCCTAACAAAAACATCTCATTTATCGTTTTCAAAGCAAAAGCGGCATCAGCCGACCCGCCCCCCAGTCCGGCTCCGTCGGGAATCACTTTATGCAGAAAGATATTCACACTGGGGAAACCGGCATAATTTCTCATCAGTGCAACCGCCTTCATAACAAGATTTTTATCCGGAGGGCAGTCTATGCTACGGCCCGATATGCTGAGATGATCCCGATCGCCATCAGATATGACGATTTCCAGCACATCACACCATGGAATAGGCATCATAACCGTAGATATATCGTGATAACCGTCTGAACGACGGTTTAAGACATCAAGACCGATATTGATTTTAGCATTAGGGAAAACTATCATGGATTTTTCAAATTTCCGGCAAACTTAAAAAAAAAAGCACTATCTTGCAACCTTCAAACAGCCTCATGCATCTAAAAGATAAACATGATTTGAAAATCAAAAAAACACGACGATATGAAAAAACTACCATCAATTCTGGCCACCATCTTATTTCCATTCGCCATGGCCGGCCAACCTCAAACAAACATAACCGAGAATCCCGATTCAATCATCCAGACTGATTCGATAGTTGTTGCAGAGGCTGTCCCTACAATAGAAGAGAATACACTGACATCAGAGAACCCATTGACATCATCCCTGACGGTCATAGATGGCGATGAATATGTTTTGACTGACGGCAAGGCCTACAAAATCGACGACCTTGCGAACTATGACAAAGGCGATACCAAAGCGCGTTTGATTCAGAAAGTTGTGATGCTCGCAATTTGTTTCATCGTGCCATGTGTGACAATTCTCGCAATTCTAATCATTCTCATGGTATTTTTCCTGAAGAAGAACCGTTCAAGAGACGGAATCATACAAAAAGCCATCGACTCCGGCTATCAGCTTCCTGATTCATTTTATACAGGACAACGAACAGTATTTGTCGATCAATCATACCCCACTGACAATAGTGCTGTAGACAATGATTCCGCAAAAGGGCCTTTCGGATTCAAAATGACAGATCCGTCGATACGTGACCCTAAGAAATTTTCATCCGGAGTGACATTAGCTGCTGTCGGCCTTGCAATACTACTGTTTTTTGTATGCCAAAGAGAGTGGGGAATCGGATTACTTGCCGGAGGCATTCCTCTGTTTATCGGCCTGGGTCGCTTGATAGGATATTTTTATATCCCCGGATATACATCTGCCGGATTAAAAAAAGACGATTATTACCGCCAGCATGTATATAATCATTACAGCCGCAAAAACAATCATATCGAGCCCCAAACGCCATCATGCCCGCCTCCGTGTCCGGGAGAGAGGAACGAAAATAGATGAGGCATGTATAACCAAAACGGCATAACTTCATTTGTCAAGCATTAGAAAACCGAAATCAAATCACAGCACCGAAAGCTAATGGCAATCAATAAGATTGAAGAAATGAAACTTGTGACCCTCTGTATGGCCACCGACAACCGAGATGCATTTTCCCGGTTGGTGGTGGCATATCAAGAGGAGCTAAGACGTTTCATCTTGAATCTGACTTCGGGAGACGGCTGCCTGACAGATGATATAGCTCAAGATACTTTCCTGAAAGCATGGCTTGGCATAAGGTCATTTCAAGGCCTTTCAGGTTTCAGAACATGGCTGTATCGAATCGCTGTAAATGAATTTTTATCATATCGTCGAAAAAATTCAAAAGCAGTCTGGTCAGATAAGCCTCTTGAAGATATGCCTATCGTTTCAGAAACAGATGCTCACAGAATAACCGATGCGAAAATTGATGTCAATACAATGCTAAAGCATCTTCCGGATGCAGAAAGGATTGTCACTTTGCTATTTTATCTTGAGGATATGCCCATCAAAAAAATATGCAAAGTCACATCAATGCCAGAAGGGACAGTTAAATCATACCTGAACCGTGCACGACGCCATATGTCTGATTTTCTTAATAATAATTAACCACACAATGAATTCCTATATGAAAAATAAGTTTGTCAAAAGCATTCCTTCTGAGGTTAGCATCAAGCAAACCGACAGAAAGCTACGGGAATTAATCTGTGAGAGGCTTCCACAAGCTCCGGAAGATGTTTGGTTTTCTCAGAAAGTGATGAACAGGCTTCCTGAAAAAAGGAAGCGTCAGCATATGCCGCTGGCCGAGAAGTTCTGCTATATAGCGAGTCTTGTTTTCCTGATAACAGGGTGGGGGGCGACGCTGATCAATGCCCTCCGATTCGGACTGACGCCTCTGACGCTCACACTTGCCGCCATCCTGCCGGCCATAACCCTTTTCTGCGTATTTACCGTAGCAGCCCCAGCACTCCGCCGCACATTCGGCGGATTATGGCCATAATAATCGGATAATTATCATTAAATTTGCAGCGTAAAATCCTTTCAATACTGCTTCAATCCAGGATACAATGCTGCGCAGATGCCTTTCTATATTATCGTTAGCCCTGCCTGTGATGATTTCTCAGGTAGGGAATATTGTTGTGTCATTTGCCGACAATATCATGGTCGGAAAATATACTACTGAGGCTCTGGCCGCATCTTCCTTCTGTGTCAACATATTCAATGTGGTCATCATATGTAGCATGGGATTCTCATATGGGCTCACTCCGCTGATAGGAATGCTTTTCGCCACTAAAAAACATTCCGACATCGGGCTGACTATGAGAGCCGGATTGATTGCCAATATTTGCGTCGGAATCTTGCTGACAGGCATTATGGGTGTCGGATATTTCTTTCTTGACCATATGGGGCAGCCGGTAGAACTGCTGCCAATCATAAAGCCGTATTATCTCATATGTTTGGCGTCGTTGGTATTCCTGTCGGTTTTCAATGCCTTTGCCCAATGGAGCTATGCAGTCAGGAATACTGCCATGCCTATGTGGATATTGTTGAGCTGCAATGTAATAAATATTGCCGGGAACTATGTGCTGATATACGGACATTTCGGAGCACCGGAACTCGGACTGACCGGTGCCGGCATTTCAACTCTAATGGTCAGGATACTTGCAGCCGTCATCATTACTGCCATATTCTTCTTTAAAAAGTCTAACGCACCTTACAAAAATGGATTCTGCAACAAAGCATTGCCAATAACACGCCAGCTCATGAATAAAGTTATTGGAACGTCATGGCCTGTGGCGCTTCAAATGGCGTTTGAAGCATCTGCATTTTCGGGGTGTGCGATTTTCGCAGGCTGGTTAGGCACAATAGACCTCGCCGCCTACCAGATTATAGTGGTTGTTAGTTCACTGGGATTCTGTATATATTATAGCATCGGCACCGCAATCGCTGTGCTAGTGTCAAACGAAGTGGGGAACGGTTCAATGGCAGGATGCCGCCGGGTCTCTTTCGATGGTTATGCCGTAATGTTGTTTTTTGCCGCATTGGCAATGATGGTGTTTGTGTGTTTTTCAAAACAATTCATGGGGATGTTTACCGACGATGCCGCCGTATTGATGACCGCGCAAAGCCTTATTTTCCCGTTAGCACTTTATCAGCTCGGCGACGCCACCCAGGTGACATTCGCAAATGCCCTTAGAGGAACATCACATGTGATGCCTATGTTGTGGATAGCCTTTGTAAGCTACGTGGTTGTGGGTCTGACATCGTCGTGGATTATAGCATTCCCTTGCAATATGGGTCTATATGGCATCGTGTTGAGTTTTTCAATCTCATTATTCCTGGCGGGTGGATTATTCCTGCATTTCTTTTTAAGATTGACAAAACATGCCACACCGGCCATCACACATTAGATTTATCAATTTGGCGACATGGGAAAAATGCACTAACTTTGCGACTATAAAGAAACTGTTTTCATTTTGGAAAAAGAGATTGACATCGATGGCCAGCATCTTCATTATGAAGTGACCGGCAACGGAAAACCCTTGATTTTGATGCACGGATGGGGGTGCAGCCACACCACCGTCAGCGTCATAGCTGCAGCGGCATCCATCACCCATACGGTCTATAATCTTGATATGCCGGGATTCGGACTTTCTCCCGAACCAGCTTCGGTATGGGGTGTGGCAGAATATTGCCGGATGGTGGAAAATTTCATAAAAGCATTGAACCTCTCAAAACCGGTGCTTGTGGGCCACAGTTTCGGAGGCAGGGTTGCAATTATGCTCGCGGCGCATCAAAATATAGAAATTGACTCACTGGTGTTAGTGGATGCAGCCGGTGTCAAGCCCCACAGAAATCTAAGGTATTATTTCAAAGTGTATTCGTTCAAAGCCGCCAAAACTTTGATGCGTCTGGCTCTGAGCAACGAAAAATACACTTCCAGAATTGAAAGAATGAGAGCACGTCGTGGATCGTCAGACTATGCAAATGCATCTCCAGCAATGAGAGCAATAATGAGTAAAGTCGTCAATGAAGATCTCACCCCGTTACTCTCGTCTGTATCAAAACCGACATTGTTGATATGGGGAGAGAATGACACCGCAACCCCTATAAGTGATGCAAAAAAAATGGAACAGTTGATTCCCGATGCCGGATTGGTTAGTTTTCCCGGTTGCGGCCATTACAGCTTTCTTGAAAATCCAATCCAGTTTAAGGCTGTGCTGAACTCATTCTTATCAACCAGGCCATAACAAATGCTGTTTCTTTAATCCCCAAAACGATTTTATTCATAATATCTGACCATTATGTCTGCAATGACAATAGCGATAATCACAGGATCCATATTGAGTGCGACCGCGATGTTAGACCTTATAAAGGTGTTCTTCCGCGACCTGATGATGCTCCAGCAGAACTCCTATCGCAACGAGCGCTACATGAAATGGTTTTCACAGTCAGGTGAAAGCACTTCCATCGGACGGATATTCTGTTGTATCGGGATGCTCTTTCTTATGGTGCACCATCTGCCATTTTTTGCGGGAGCCATAGTTGCATCAATAATCACCATCTGGCAGTTTATCATATTGAGCACAAAACGATATAAGAAACCACTGGTATGGACTCCGCGTGCCAGACGTATCTTCGTTACTATGGTCGGCCTTGCAGCCATAACATCAATTATACCCGGAATTTTATTTGGGCTCCGCATTTTCTGCATCATACTGATGGCTATATTGGTGGTATCACCACTATTGTTGCTTGTCGCCAACGACATCTTGCGGCCGGTAGAAAAAGCGATAAATAAGAAATATTACGATGATGCGGCATCTATCCTTGCGTCTATGCCCGATTTAAAAATTATCGGTATCACTGGCAGTTATGGAAAAACCTCAACCAAGCATTATCTTAACAGAATTTTACAGGAACATTTTTCAACCATGATGACCCCAGGCAGCTATAACACCACCATGGGGGTCATACGCACTATAAGGGAGTATTTACAGCCATATAACGAGGTGTTTATCGTTGAAATGGGTGCAAAGCAGCCTGGCGACATAAAAGAAATCTGCAATCTTGTAAACCCCACCATGGGTATAATAACCGCCGTTGGAGAACAACATCTTGAATCATTCAAAAGCATTGAAAATGTGCAACACACCAAATTTGAGTTAGCCGATGCGTTGCCGGCAGACGGGCTTATAGTTGTAAATAATGATTTTCCGTTTGCCGCCAATCGTAAAGTAAACAACGCAGAGTGCATCCATTATGGAGTTGCGAATACCGAAAACGCCGATTACGTAGCATCTGACATAGAGTTTTCTCCCAACGGAACGGATTTTACAATAACCGGTAAAGGTCTTGATGCGCCTCTACGACTTCACACAAACCTGGTAGGGGAGTGCAACGTGTCGAACCTTATGGCTGCAGTCGTTGTCGCCTTGAGGCTGAATGTGCCAAAAGATAAAATCCGTTATGCGGTCGGGCAAATAGAGCAAGTGGAGCATCGCCTTAACATGAAGCACACTCCGGGGGAGGTGACCATTATCGATGACGCATTCAACTCAAATCCACAAGGCTCGAAAATGGCTCTTGAAGTCCTCGCCATGATGACCGGCGGAAAGCGCATTGTTGTGACACCCGGCATGATTGAACTTGGGGCGCTGCAAAAGGAGGCAAATCAAGAGTTCGGGAAGCAAATTGCCCGTTGCGCAGATGTGGCAATCATAGTAGGTCGATATAATGCAGATGCCATAATGCAAGGAATTACCGAAGGGGAAATGCCAGTGGCAAACACTCATTATGTCGGTTCTTTCGCAGAAGCACAGAAACTGCTACAGGCGATGCTTCAACCGGGCGATACGGTGCTGTATGAAAACGACCTGCCAGACACATTCAAATAATCCTGTTTACAAACATCCACCAGTCGGCAGCAAATGCCTGTAATTACAGGTTCACTACAACTGGCAATATAATCTTTGATAACGTATTTAACATAACAATGAAAACAAATATAGGAGTCTTTTTCGGGGGACGTTCCACCGAGCATGAAATATCAATAATTTCAGCCAACCAGGCTATCAATGCTATCGACAGCAGAAAATACGATGTCACACCTGTCTATATTACTAAAGACGGCAAATGGTTTACAGGGAGCGCCCTGTTGAATCTCGCCAATTACCGTGACATACCTGCTTTGTTGAACATGTGTGAGGAGGTTTATATGCGGCCGATTTATGGCGATTACAACCTCTATTATTCCATGCCGAAAGGGGTCTTTTCCAAAAAGACCATCGCCTGTAAACTCGATGTGGTGATACCTGTTCTTCACGGAGCTAACGGTGAAGATGGTACATTCGAGGGGATACTCGACTCAATCGGTATTCCATATGCCGGCTGTGACACACTTTCTTCGGCCAACGGGATGGATAAAATCACCATGAAAATGATTCTGCGTGAAAACGGAATTCCGGTGGTGGATTACACCTGGTTTACTGACCGCCAATGGTTTGCACAACGTGATGAATTGATTGATAGAATCGAACAGAATATGGGCTATCCGGTTATTATAAAACCTGCAAATCTCGGTTCTTCAATAGGTATAGGCTGCGCCCGGAATCGCAACGAATTATGCGCCCGTGTGGAAGACGCCTCCCGATATGCATCTCGTATTATAGTGGAGCATATGGTTGAGCAACTACAGGAAATCAATTGCTCTGTTTTAGGTGATTGTGATGAGTTTGACACCTCTGTGTTAGAAGAGCCCATAAAAACAACCGACATACTGTCGTATACAGACAAATACATGGGCGGTTCCAAAGGCGCCAAAGGAATGCAGGCATCAGCAAAAAAAATTCCGGCAGATTTGCCCGTGGAGATGACAAAAGAGATTCAAAGACTCGCCGGCGAAACCTTCCGGGTTCTTTCGTGCCATGGGGTTAGCAGGGTAGACGTGATTGTAGACAAGTCTACATCCAAAATCTACGTCAACGAAATCAATACGATTCCGGGATCGTTATCATTTTACCTTTGGGAAGCAACCGGGCTTACATTCGATAAACTTATGGACAAACTGGTAAGCCTGGCGTTGAAACGAAATACACGCCGCAGCCAAAAAACATTCTCATTCCCTCAAAACATATTTGCCATGGGAGGAGGGTCAAAGAACGGTGTAAAAGGCGGGGTGAAGTCAGGTAAGCCTAATAAAGGGTAGTTGGAAACTAATCTGAAAATTAGTATCTTTGCACCCGATTCACCCAACAACTTTCCAATTCATTTCAGAATATGAAATTCGCGGAATATAACAAATTCAACCTTTCCGATATAAATAAAGAGGTTCTTGAACAATGGAATAGCAACAACCTCTTTGGACAAAGCATGTCAACCCGAGAGGGTATGCCCTCATTCGTTTTCTATGAAGGGCCCCCATCGGCCAACGGTATGCCTGGCATACATCATGTCATGGCCAGGACAATTAAAGACATCTTCTGCCGATATAAGACCATGAAGGGGTTTCATGTAAAACGTAAGGCAGGATGGGATACCCATGGTTTGCCTGTGGAACTGGGCGTGGAAAAATCCCTTGGAATTACAAAAGAGGATATTGGTAAAAAAATATCGGTTGACGAATACAATGCGGCCTGCCGTCATGAGGTGATGAAATACACCAAAGAATGGTCATCGCTGACAAACTCCATGGGATATTGGGTTGACCTTGAGAATCCATACATAACCTACGACAACAGATATATAGAGAGTGTATGGTGGCTATTGCGCCAGCTTTATAAGAAAGGATACCTTTATAAGGGCTATACCATACAGCCTTATTCTCCGGCGGCAGGCACCGGGCTTAGCACGCATGAGCTTAACCAACCAGGATGCTACCGCGATGTGAAAGACACAACCTGCGTAGCCCAATTCCTTATAACCGACCCCATAGCAGAAATGCAGGGACATGGTAAGGCATACTTCCTGGCCTGGACAACCACCCCTTGGACATTGCCATCAAACACAGCATTGTGTGTCGGGCCGGAGATTGAATACAACATAGTGGAGACCTTCAATCCATATTCAGGTAATCCCGAAACTGTTGTGTTGGCAAAATCTCTCATGGGCCATTTTTTTAATCCCAAAGCCGAAAACCTCGATTTCAATGATTTTCACAAAGGCGATAAACTGATTCCATTCCGTGTGGTCAAGACACTGACCGGTAGCGAACTGGTAGGGATGCACTATGAGCAACTAATTCCCTGGATGAATCCTGGTGAAGGTGCATTCAGAGTGATTCCAGGTGATTATGTGTCTACGGAGGACGGTACCGGTATCGTGCACATTGCTGGGACATTCGGCGCTGACGACTTGCGTGTGTCACGCCAAAACAACATTCCTCCCCTTACTTTGATTGATAAGGATGGGAATATACGCCCGATGGTTGACTTGCAAGGCAAGTTTTACAGGATTGAAGACCTTGATACTGAATATGTCAAAACAAATGTAGATGTAGAAGCATATAAGCCATGGGCAGGAAAATTCGTCAAAAACGCATATGATACAGAGAAAGGCGATGCCGACGAAACTCTCGATATTGAAATATGCATGTGGTTAAAGCAGAATGATAAAGTTTTCAAAATTGAAAAACATATCCACTCTTATCCACATTGCTGGCGTACTGACAAGCCCGTGCTTTATTATCCGCTCGACAGCTGGTTTATACGCACCACAGCTGCACGCGACCGTCTGATTGAACTGAACTCCCAGATTAAATGGAAACCGGCGACTACCGGTTCCGGACGTTTTGGCAAATGGCTTGAGAATCTCCAAGACTGGAATCTTTCGCGTAGCCGCTATTGGGGAACCCCGTTGCCGATATGGCGCACGGAAGACGGTAAAGAGGAAATCTGCATAGAGTCTGTTGAAATGCTTTATGCTGAGATAGAGAAAGCAGTTGCAGCCGGTATCATGTCGGAAAATCCATATAAATCGAAAGGATTTGTACCTGGCGATTTTTCAAAAGACAATTACGACAAAATTAACCTTCATCGCCCCTATGTTGATGACATCGTATTGGTGTCAGAAACAGGCCGCCCAATGCATCGTGAAACAGACCTGATTGATGTATGGTTTGATTCAGGGGCAATGCCTTATGCCCAAATCCACTATCCATTCGAGAATAAAGTGGGACTGGATTCAGGAGAATTATATCCGGCCGACTTCATTGCAGAAGGGGTTGACCAGACCCGTGGATGGTTCTTCACTTTGCATGCAATTGCTGGCATGGTGTTTGATTCGGTTGCATATAAAGCGGTGATTTCAAACGGCCTAGTGCTTGACAAAGATGGAAACAAAATGTCAAAACGGCTCGGCAATGCCGTCAACCCGTTTGAAGCAATTGAAGAATTCGGCAGCGATCCGGTGCGTTGGTATATGATTTCCAACTCATCTCCCTGGGACAATCTTAAATTCGATGCCGAGGGGGTTAAGGAAGTTTCCCGTAAATTGTTTGCGACGTTATATAACACTTATTCCTTCCTTTCACTGTATGCCAACGTTGACGGATTTACCGGGGCCGAACCGCCAATACCTTTAAATGAACGTCCCGAAATAGACCGTTGGATTATATCCCTGCTAAATACCCTCATATCGGAAGTTGACGATGCTCTTGATGACTACGAGCCGACCAAAGCCGCCCGTGCCATAAACACATTTGTCAACGATAATCTTTCCAATTGGTATGTGCGCCTCAACAGAAAACGTTTCTGGGGCGGAGAAATGAATGCTGATAAATTATCTGCATTCCAAACACTATTGACCTGCCTGAAGACCGTGGCTCAATTGATGGCACCGTTTGCACCATTCTTTGCCGATAAGCTATATCAGGATTTAAGCATCCCTGCAAATTCTGAAATGGGTAAAGACACTAAATCAGTCCATATCTCATTTTTCCCGAAAAAAGATGAAGATGCAATTGACAAAGCTCTTGAACGCAGAATGAATCTGGCTCAGGTGGTGACATCGATGGTACTTGCCCTTAGGCGTAAAGTAGGCATAAAGGTGCGTCAACCGCTACAGACATTAATGATTCCGGTCGCCAGCGATGAGCAGCGCCAGGAAATCGAGACTATGGCGCCGCTCATCCTGTCGGAAGTCAATGTCAAGGATATTAAGTTTGTCAGCAATGAAGAAGGGATATTGGTAAAACGGATTAAAGCCGATTTCAAAAAACTAGGTCCAAAATTCGGAAAGCAGATGAAGTCTGTTGCCCAGGCTATATCAGAAATGAGCCAACATCAGATTATCGAACTTGAAAGGGATGGAATACTGACGCTCGACATTGAATCTCAGCCCATAACCGTTGAAATTGGAGATGTCGAGATAAGGAATGAGGATATTCCGGGCTGGCTTGTTGCCAACGAAGGCTCTGTTACCGTTGCTCTGGATGTCACAATAACTGGCGAATTACGCCGGGAGGGTATCGCACGCGAATTGGTTAACCGTATACAAAACCTTCGAAAGAGCCGCGATTACGATATAACACAACGAATCAACATAGCCGTTGCGCCTTCAGAATTGATAAATGATGCAGTCAACGAATATGCAGACTATATCTGCAAACAAGTTCTGGCAGACTCTTTATTGATAGCAGATGTCAACAATCCATTGGAGGATGAAGTTTTCGACATCGATGGCACAGTAATCCGATTAGCGATTACTCCGGTATGATTATCAACCGTCAACCAATATCTCCATTAATTGTCGGAAGAATATTGGTTGACGGTTTGCTTTCAAAACTGAAAATGCCCTTCCTTACAATCGAAGTGCCTGACTTGAAATGAGACTAATGTCCGTGGCGGTTTTAGCTAACGGATTTTGAAACGATTTGCGTCTTTAAACGTTTATTACAAATAAAAGTCTTGTTAATGGGGTGTGGTTGATGCACGGTAACAACCCGAATGTGCATCAACAAGTTTACCCCGGTAAGACATAAGCAGTATTATCAGGAACCCTTAAAAACATAGTTACTCATGAGCGAAAAGACCCGTTATACCGACGAAGAACTGGAAGAATTCAAGACCCTTATTTTGCAAAAACTTGAAAAAGCAAAAAAAGAATATGAGTCTTTACGCGCAGATGTGATGAATTCCGACGGAAATGACACATCTGACACATCACCTACATTCAAAGTCCTTGAAGAAGGGGCTTCAACTCTCTCAAAAGAGGAGGCCGGCCGTATGGCAATGCGCCAGGCTCAGTTTATAAAGCATTTACAAGGTGCATTAGTACGCATTGAAAACAAAACATATGGCATTGACCGGATTACAGGCAAACTGATTCCGAAAGAGCGTTTGCGCGCTGTGCCTCATGCCACGCTTAACGTTGATTCAAAGACAAAATAAACCACTTGACACAAATCTTAGATATCCTGCACAAATCTGATTATTGTGTTGGAATATGAGCCGAATGTGACCGAATATAAAACCACGCACAAGAGTGATTCCTATAAAACCAACCATAAATAGGGGAGTATTGGCTATTTTTATAGTAGCAGTTATTCTCATCGCAGATCAAGCATTGAAAATTTGGGTGAAGACAAGCTTCTATCTTGGCGAAAGTGTCACCATTTTTTCATGGTTCAAATTGGTATTCATTCAAAATAACGGAATGGCTTTCGGCTGGGAAATCGGAAGCAAACTGTTATTAACGCTGTTGCGCATTGCCACCGTAGGTTTTTTAGTATTCTATATACTGCGCATAAGAAACCGCAAAGAAGCTCTTACAGGTTACATTGTAAGCCTGTCGTTAATAATTGCAGGTGCAGCTGGCAACATTATCGATTGCGTATGTTATGGCCTGATATTTAATAATCCGATGCCACCATATGTTGCGTCTATATTTCCTGCTGGCGGTGGATATGGCTCGTTATTCCATGGACTGGTGGTAGACATGTTCTATTTTCCGCTTTGCGAATGGAACTGGCCTGATTGGATGCCATGGATTGGCGGTGAACATTTCATTTTTTTTCGACCGGTCTTTAATCTGGCAGATGCAGCCATAACTATCGGTATGGGTATACTGATACTGTTTTATTCCAAACAGATTTCGGATGTACCATGGTTAAAAAAGTCACAGAGAATGGATGATAACCATGTAGAAGATAATGCCAATAAACAACAGCATTGATTGAGCAATCAGAAGAGCAACCTGACATTATAAGATCATATTTCCCATGTTAGATATCGTTTCTCGCTATGGCTACATATCAAAGCTATTAATATCTACGGCTATATTATGCCATGCCACAGCCTGTCAGAAGAAGCCTGAAGGGATTTTAGACAAAGAGGAGATGGCAACTCTTATGGCCGATATACACATGGGAGAGGCAGTAATTGATTACAATTATAGCGAATTCCCTAATGACTCTACACGCAAAATGCTTAAACAGAGCATCTATGATGCTCATGGAGTAGATGCGTCGACTGTTGATACATCATTTGTGTGGTATGGCAATCATATTGAGGAATATATTAAAGTCTATGACCGTACGATAGAAATCATCCAAGACAGGCAAAGAGATTACGCAAGCGCCGCAAATGCCCAGATTGCCATTGCAGGAGATTCCGTTGATGTCTGGAACGGATTTCGGCATATTATTGTAAATTCTGCCATGCCGTCCAATATCATAACATTTAACATGACACCCGACAGCACATGGCATAAGGGTGATGTGTATATGTTGCGTTACAAACCCATCAATACTCAGGCGTCAATAAAGAGCAGACTCTTGGTTGATTACTCCAATGGCACGACTCATTATGTTGATGAATCATTCAGGGATAAAATCCAGAATTCAATCAAATTGCCGATAGACTCCACATTAACGCCATTAAAAGTATATGGATATATTGAAATACCGGCTAATAATACGTCAACTTTTGAAATTGATAGCCTGGCACTCATACGTATGAGACATCACCTTATACGCCACACGTATTTGCCAAAAAAAACGTTTCACAATGACATTTCCGCCGTGACTACGGCTAATCCGGATTCGGTCACCAACCTCGACGCTGATATTTATTCAATATCCATTGATGAGCAATCTAAGAATACGTATCAGCGTCAGACTTCATCAAACCACCACCGACAAGCCGCCTCTGTAAGCAATATGCCGGAATCATCAGCAACAAGTGCCCGGCAAACCGAACATCGTCAGACGGCAAGCAAACATAAAGTTGACAGAGCTACGAATGCGGCAACGAAATTTCGAGCTAATCACCGTCAGCAGGTAATGCAAAAACAACAAGCAACTAATGAAGCCGAATCGGTTAAATAGTAAATAAGCTATCCGTTTTTATTATATGGTGAGATATGAGGAAGTAACTGCCCGACGATTTCTGACACGAACATTAATACACAACGGAGCAATCTTGCCGTTGAGTATTGTTGATTTTAATGGCAATTCTTCTCAAATGGTCTCTTCATTTGAGATGGAAACATCAGAAACCGTATTTGAGAATCATCCTGTTGCTATTATTGCTAAAAACAAGACTACCCTAGACGTAATGAAAGAACTGAATAATTACCTCATTCAGTTGTCTGAATTCAATCTTAAAAGCATAACCGAATATCTCCAGATGAAGGATTTATTCATAAATACCATACAACAGCATCAGCCGTATAGCAAGAACGAGGCTTTGGCTATCCGGCTGATATGGATATGATATAGAATTAGTGTGAAGATAGTGGATAATCTATAACACAGGCTTCTGTGTCCTTACCATTTGAGATTTCCGGTATCAAATACCGGCCCCTCAGTACATACACATACATTCCCTTTAACTGTATCTTCAACACAGCATAAACATGCACCAAGCCCACATGCCATAGTGTTTTCCAATGACACCTCACATTTGGTATTCTGCCGTTTTGAAATCTTTGCAATACCTTTCATCATGGGCAATGGCCCGCAACAATAAATAATATCCCACGCCTGATTCAACACCGGATTTTCAGTTACCAGACCTCGAGATCCCATTGACCCATCGTCAGTAGAAATCGCCACATTGCCATATTTTTTGAATTCATCAAGCAATAATAGGTCTGTGGCTTTTTTTGCAGCAAGCAAGAATGAAGGCGTTATACCGCGATCTTTTAAGATTTTCCCAAGATAGAGTAGTGGTGCAACACCGACCCCTCCACCAACCAGTAGCGGATGCTTATTCGTATCTTCAATCGAGAATCCTTTTCCTAATGGAATAATTACATTAACAGTTTCACCTACTGCAACGTCACATAAGCGTTTGGTGCCTTCTCCTGCATTTCTGACAAGTATGAACAACTGTCGATTTTCCGGATCTGCAAAATTTATAGAAATCGGTCTTCTTAAAAAAGTCCCGTTACATCCTTCAATCTTAATCTGCACAAACTGGCCTGGTTCTATTGATTTCAGAATACTTTCAAAATCTGACCGAATATCCGGTATTGCACCAGAATCGCTGCAATCTTTTCCAGATTCAATATTGTTGTCGCCCAAACCTAATACGATTTGAGAATACATCGGTGACAATCGTTTATTCGCTATAACCTTTAAGTCGATAATCGCTTTAGCCATGAACATTATGGTTGTTATAAATTCGGATTTTTCCTTTTTGCAAATTTAGTAAATAATCGATAATTGTGATAAGATATACATCGCATTTTTCAGTCTCGGATTTGCTGGGAATTCCTATAGAAAGGGGATTTGCCGAAACTCTATTTAACATAACCCCCATTATAAAACAATTATAAGAGGGGTAATAAGCACAGTTTTATTATTCAATCGGAACACACATATTGTAAAGATAATATCCGTCCATAAACTTCCATGCTCTAAAAGTCTAAAAACAATCGAAAAGCCATGAAATAAAAAAACTTAATTGGTGTCAACAGGGTAACAGAGAATTCGAATTAGCGTATTTCAACGTTGTTTAACATCCAAAGGCATTCTTACAATTGTTTTATAGATATAATGGCTTAAACCTTTAGAACAGCAACACGCACTATCTAATGAAAAACAAATACTGTATTAAAGAAATGTGAAATGTCTCAGAGATACATGCAACTGTAAACCCAACGGATGTGACGTATTACTATTGCAAACAAAGAGTTTTCAATAGTAATCAGTCCGACAGAAGCTCCACAGGATGCATTTGTAAATCGCAGAAAAGAAGGCCATGTTGTAGATGCAAACACCTTTTCATGCACAAGTCAAAATAGCGTTAAACAATCCGACCATCAGCAGGTATTACAATCGAGAATTATTATGAAAGGTGTTTACACTGGCAAAAATATAGATACCAATAGCGACGAGGCCCAATTAACAGCGCTTAAGATTCGGCATAATATGCTGATAGCCATACGCATTACATCCATAAGCTCAAGCATCGATTTCAGTATTACAGTCTGACCGGACAATCACCACGCCACCCACGCATCTACAATCAAACAGCCGTTAACAGTCAGTAAGATACAACCAAAAATTCAAGTTAATGTTAACAACAAAGGCCACTCCCCTACAAACCTAACGCTATCTGAAGCACTGAATAAACACATGCCTATTTCTTGATATAGAAAAATCCATAAATATCAATTCTATTCAGCAAACTGCATTATCGCATTTGCAAATTTGCAATTTACAAATAAATTAATTACATTTGCACTCTAAAAAATTGAGGAATCGTACCACTTTTCAAAAGTAAACAACATGGATATAGTCAGTCGACTGAAACTCTTTATGGAATATAGCAACATAGCTATTTCCCAATTCGCAGACACGTGTAAGATTCCACGTCCCACAATGTCTCAAATACTAAATGGACGCAACAAGAAAATATCAGACGAATTGATTTCTAAAATCCATCTCGCCTATCCACATCTTTCGGTTTTATGGCTAATGTTTGGCGAAGGGAACATGATGGCAGATGGAAATATTAGATTCTCAGAGGGCAAAAAGGAGGCAAATCCAAACGAAGGATCAGGTCAAACTACTCAAAATGAACGAAATAATTTATTCGCATCATCAGATATAGCCCCCTCAGAAACATCACTCGAAAACAATTCAGACAACAGCCACGAGCGATTCAATGATTATTTCATAGAACCAACAGAATTCGCCACGTCCCAAAAAGCAATGAATGACAGTGCTACCGCTACAATTGATTTCATGTATAATGATCCTAAAATTGAAAGGAACAAAAAAATCGATGCACAAAGCGATTTAGAACCGGCCAATATGCAACAACCCGGCCTTCACTCAAATCAACTGGAGTCCATGACCCGGGAAGCAGACACCTCTAACACTGATGAGGAAAAGGCTACATGCAATCAGCAACGCCAGAAAGACTTTCCACAAACATCAAATATATCAATCCCCACAAGTTCAAATAAACGCATTACAAATATCGTGGTCTTCTATTCCGACAATTCTTTTCAATCATTTGCCCCCACCGAATAATCTAAAAAACAAAGCGTCTGCGGTTTAACCGCAGACGCTTTATATGATTCGCAATTATTAATGCGCTCAGAAAAGAGGTCGTAGCTTATTTGCTGCCAAGGCTATCCGAAACAGTAAGACGCAGACGGCCTTTGGCACGACGGCGGGCAAGGACTTTACGCCCATCAGCTGTTGCCATTCTTTCACGGAAACCATGCTTATTAACTCTCTTTCTGTTAGAAGGTTGATAGGTTCTTTTCATTGTGGTATGATGTTTTTGTTTTTATCATTCATTATTCGGAGTGCAAATTTAACAGTTTATTTTGAGATAACCAAACTTTCATACCCTTTTATATCCTAAAAATCTCTCTAAGAGCGTTTTCCCCAAAAAAGCACCAAGTCTGTGTAATCTTTTTGTACTGCAGTCAATCAATACCATGGATGAGTGCGTAATGACAGCTTATCTAACTCCACCCTTCCAAAACGTCGAGCCACAATCAGGTCTATAGGTTCATAGTCCGGACATGAAGCATCCAATGAACTAACCCTTACCCTTCCCGACGAATGGATAAAACGCCCGTCTCCAATATAAATTCCTACATGGTTTATTTTCCCCGAGCTACGATTGCCGAAAAACAGCAAATCACCCGGCTGCATTTCACCCACAGAAACCGATTGTCCGATTTTAGCCTGCTGCGATGCGTTTCGCGGCAAGATAATTCCTTGTGAAAAATACGCTATTTTCGACAATCCCGAGCAATCCATCGATTTCGACGACGTTCCGCCCCATAAATACGGCACCCCCATATGCCTTTGGGCAAAGGCCACCACACTATCCATATTACAGGTGTTTGAAGCTAATGACTCAAGGTCTTCAATATCATTAGAAGCAATGCAGCCCCTACGACCATCAGGAAGTAAAACCGCCACACAACCCAAAGCTGAATCTATTTCGTCTGACGCAGAACCAACGAGTATTGAACCGTTAACAACATCTGAAATCCGCTCAGAAACAGATTGCCCACAATCTGAATAAATATATGTCTGATCACCCGACGTCACGACTACCCTTTTAGCCGCCCTCCATTCTGCCATAGCATCCCGCGACATTAGCCTAAGTGAATTGTCGATGACATATCCCTGATAGCCTTCCGGGGTCTCTATTTTCCACCATGCGCCGTTCTTGCCATGCAACTTGACCGGTGTTCCCATAACTACCTGAGTGCCCAATTCTGCCGCATGTGAAGGTTTTTCTCTCACACAGGCAACAGACACTTTCGCCAATGCCCATTCGTCATGTCCTACTTGTGCCGATATCTGGATAACGCCCCCTATCACCAACAATCCTAAAACAGCGGCTTGCCTGAAAATATGTTTAAAACTCTTTTTTAGTTCTATCCTCATATCTATATTCAATTATATGCCGATGCATATGGATACAAGTTTCATTCATCTTACACTTTTGACCGAAGCAGTAGAAAACTATTACTAACTAAAAGCATCCCTAATCCGCATTTATCCGGACAGGGATGCTTTATCAATCCTAATCATCGCCATCATTACTAATGGCTCATTTAGACTGACTGCAATCCGCCCTAATCAAGCGAGAGATGCAATCACAGACTTCACTTTTTCGCCCAACCGTTCTGCAGCCTCCATTGTCGGCGCTTCAGCGTAAATTCTTATAATCGGCTCTGTATTGGACTTTCTGAGATGAACCCAAGAGTCTTGGAAATCAATTTTCACCCCGTCCATATCAGTGATTTTCTCATCAGCATACCGCTCTTTCATCGCACATAGAATGGCATCAACATTGATATCAGGAGTTAGTTCAATCTTGTTTTTCGCAATCGCATATGCCGGATATTCCTTCTTCAACTCACTAACCTTTTTGCCGCTTTTTGCAAGAAGTGTCAGGAAAATAGCAACCCCGACCAATGCATCGCGTCCGTAATGCGCTTCCGGATATATGACACCACCGTTACCCTCACCACCGATTACAGCACCGGTTTCTTTCATCTTAGCAACAACATTCACTTCACCGACAGCAGATGCATGATATTCGCATCCATATGACCTGGTAACATCGCCCAATGCTCGCGAACTGCTCAAATTCGACACAGTTGCCCCAGGAGTGTGTCTGAGAATATAATCAGCAACTGCCACAAGAGTGTATTCTTCAACAAACATTTCACCATTCTCCATGACAATAGCCAATCGGTCAACATCTGGATCCACAACAAAACCCACATCAGCTTTGCCATCTTTCATCAAATCAGAAATCTGAGTGAGATTTTCCGGGATAGGTTCAGGTGTATGGGCGAATTTACCTGTAGCCTCACAATTCAGTTCAATAATATTTTCAACACCAAGCGCACGCAGCAACTGTGGGATAATGATTCCTCCCACAGAATTAACAGCATCCACAGCCACGGTAAATCCAGCTTTTGCAATAGCATCCCTGTCAACAAGCCTCAAATTAAGCACTTGTTCTATATGACGCATAGCCCATGTCTGATCAAGCATTTCTTTCCCTAAGCCGTCTACAGTTGCAAAGCTAAAATCTTCGGCATCTGCAATACGAAGCACTTCTTTTCCTTGGGCATCATCAAGGAATTCCCCACGTTCATTGAGCAACTTCAGGGCATTCCATTGCTTAGGATTATGCGAAGCTGTCAAGATAATGCCGCCACATGCCTTCATGCCCACAACAGCGACCTCTGTAGTAGGAGTACTTGCCATACCTATATTAACCACATCAAAGCCCATACCTCTCAACGTGGCTGTAACCAAATCATTCACAATCGGGCCTGACAAACGAGCATCACGTCCGACAACAATAAGATTTGTATTCCGGCTGGTATTTCTTTTTATAAACGATGCATATGCCGCCGTGAATTTCACCACATCAAGCGGACTAAGCCCCTCTCCGGGTCGCCCCCCTATAGTTCCCCGAATTCCAGAAATCGATTTTATAAGTGACATGTCTATATATTTTATTTAAGGTGTATTGACATATTCCATCATTGTTCATCAGGAACATCATAACCACTTACCCCTTGTTTGAAATAGCGCATATTATACACATATGGCATAACCTGTGAAATCTCAGAGCTTAGGCCATACTGCGACCTGATTACAATATTCACTTCGCTCTCCATTCCGACATAATTCAATGGCATCTGTATGCCACTGCCCCATTGCGATGAACTGCTAAGGGTGTAATTCCCGAACCGGAATGAAGATGAACCCATTGACAAATCATCAGAATTCCCCCAGCCGTCAAGAAGTTCGTTTTTAGCTGCATCGTAATTATACAGATTGTATCGGGTGAATCGGAAATAGATTAATTCATCATCCTTGGCCATCATATTTTTGTCACCGGCATTGACAATCTGCATGTAAACATTACCCTCCTCATCCAGGCGGTAATATGGCGCATCAGGCCCCGTCACAAAATCATCATCTTTGGGCAAATCGAGAATCACATTTTGATTAGCCAAAAAGCTGTTAATCGCATGGGCCTCATCAGTAAGCAGTTCCGCATAACTTTTAGAATCGTCACACGAGCTCAGCCCCCACATAACACCTATAGACATAGATGCTATCGGCAGGCATCTTGTTATTATCTTAGTTATTTTCATCATAAACGTTGTTTTGCTATTCAGCACCTTTACAGACATCCATCAAACAATGGCATCAGTTGCTTGAACACATCAACAGCTTCCTCCATTGTCCCATAAAATTCTCCACCGGCAGCATTCAGATGGCCACCGCCGTTATAATGACGTTCACACAACATGTTCACCGGGAAATCCCCTTTGCTGCGTGCAGACACTTTTATGTAATCATTTTCTTCCCTTAAAAAGACGGAATATACAATATCAGGCATTGTCAGTGGTTTGTTTACCAACGATTCCGTATCCCCTTTTTGATATTGGAAACGATTTAGCTCCTTTCTCGTCAATGTTATCAATGCGGCTTTATGTTCCGGGAAAATTTCCAGTTTTTCCATAATCGCATATCCGTTCAACCGTAACCGGTTCAAACTGTTTGAAAAATACACCTTCTGATATATGGAATCCTTGTCAATTCCACGCCTTACCAAATCAGCAATTATCTCATAAAGGTCTGCATTATTAGAATTATATGAAAAGTTACCTGTATCAGTCATCATACCGGTATAGATGCATTCGGCGCATTCCCTATCTATACATTCCGACAAGCCAAGATCTGATAAGGTTCGGTAAACCAACGATGATGTTGACGGTTCCTCCGGATGCGACATTACGATATCAGGAAATTCCGAAGGATTCAAATGATGGTCAATCAACACTTTCGGGGCTTGTGAGGCCAACATCGGCTCTGCAACCAAATCTATTCGCTTCGGCTCATTATAGTCCAGGCAGAAAATAAGTTGAGTCGACGCAAAAAGTTTTCTCGCAAATTGTTCAGAACGAGAATACACCACTATCTCAGCTGCCCCGGGAAGGAACATCAGATATTTAGGCGGCGTATCAGGCACCACAACTTTAACCTTCTTGCCTATATTTGTCAATGCCCGGCACAACGCAAGCGAAGACCCCATTGCATCACCGTCAGGCGATATATGGCATGTAATCACTATGTATTTCGAGCTGTCAAGCAGCCCTTCCAACTGGCTTATGCCATCTGGCGACAATATTCTATTCAACATCTGAAAACAGGTTGTCGTATCTTTTTTATAACATGCAAAGATACGACAACCTGTTTAGTTATGCTTGAAAACAGGTAACAGCAACCTGTTTTTTCACTTTATTTCACTTTTTCGTCATCCGCCCCATTCATTCAAGCGGGATGAAAGTCACGGCTTGCCCTCCTGATGGATTCATTATTATATCAAGGGTATCAGTAGGGGCAACCACCCTACGTTCAATACCTATATCCTCCGGATTAATAGACCCTGGCACATCGGCATATATCATAGCCTCATATCTTACACCTTGTTTAAGAAAGCCGAGAGGCTGCTTCAATGTGCGCCCCTCTTCATTTGTACCAGCCCCCAGGAAATATTTTTCGCCAGCCCGACGGGCAATAACTACATACTTCCCGATTTCGCCCTGTAATGCCTCGGACCAATCACAATCCGCGTCGAAATCACGGAAAAAACGGAATGCATCATGGCCATTATAATTCTCTATCATGTCAGCCGCCATCTGCAATGGAGAATAGATTATCACCCAGTTGGCAATCTGCCTGGCTATGGTTGTCTTTATGCAGCAATGGGCATTCGGTCCATTCCACTCGATACGGCCTTTATCGGCCTTCGCCCTTGAATAATCAATATCGAAAATCCCTGGAGTATAATCCATTGGTCCCGATAGCAGACGGACAAAAGGCAACGTGCACAGATAACCGGCATCATTACCCTCCGACCAGGCATTCCATTCCATACCTCTAGCACCTTCACGCGTCATCATATTTGGCCATGTACGTCTGATTCCGGTCTCTTTGATAGGTTCGTGCACATCAAGCATAATCTGATATTTAGCAGCAGTCTCAACCACTTTCTGATAATGCTTTACCCCATATTGTGAATGATGATAATAACCCCCTTTAAACCCTCCGGCATAACCGGTCTTCACCGTATGCACACCAAGCGAGCTATAATAGGAAAATGCGCTGTCAAGCGCCTCCTCATATTCAGGGATATTGCCACCTGTCTCATTATGCATCCATAATTCAACATCCTTTTCTGCTGCATATCTGGCAATGCTGTCAATATCAAAATCAGCATATGCCTTCATATAATCGAAGTGCTGGTTTCCGCCCCAATTCTCCCAGCCTTCATTCCATCCCTCAAACAGCACTCCCTGCAGATTATTGTCATATGCGAAATCGATATACTTAATGGCATTCTCTGTCGTTGCTCCATGGCGGGTTCCGGAAATCCAGGTCTGTGTGCCAAGATGCATCCCCCACCATATTCCTACATATTTCTGAGGCTTTATCCATGAAGTATCTGCAATCCTCGAGGGTTCATTCAAATTTAGGATCATTGCAGAATTTATAAGGTCAACGGCTTTATCACCAATCTGAATGGTCCGCCAAGGTGTGACGAAAAGTTTCGGAACATAGGCTTTAACTCCATCGGGCATAGGCGCCAAATCGGCTTTCAGCACTCCGGTGCTATCACGGCGGAGCGTCATCTCCGGATAATCATATAATGCAGCTTCATGCACTGAACCAAACACGCCATTATCAGTCCGGAACGTAAACGGTGTGTTGGCATCAGCGACATCTTTTATCGGCAGCTCCCTATATTTCAATTCATATGTTTCATAACTGCCTGGAATAGACCAAGACATACCCGGTTGTGCAAAATTGAACTCGGTAAGTTCATCCATCACCACAACACTGTCAACGTCAGCCAAATCCCACTCATACCTGAATGCAATACCATCATCAAAAGCCCGGAATCGGATAATCGACGCAGACTCTCCACCTCTCAATTCCACAGACATCTCATTATAGTGATTTCTGACACGCTTATTCTCACCCCACGGCTGTTCCCACGTATTATCAAAAGAACACTGCGACATAATCACCTTCTGCACATCTGCGCCTGGGATAGACCCGTCAGCAGCTACAATACCGAGTCTTGAAGGAGATATGAGTAATACATCATCAACCGTTACAGAATAAAATGGCACACCTTTGTCGTCCCGTTCAAATATCACTGAAATCCTACCGTCTGGCGACTCCAGCCGCGAATTTGATGAGCAACCGCCAAGCATACAGACAACCGTTGCAGCCGCCATCATATTTCCGATCATACTGTTCATAAATGTATTTATACTGTTACTGAATAAATTATACCACAAATGAAATAAAATGCAAACATACATATTTCCAGTAAAATCATGCCAACCACAACAGCCAACATTAGTGAAGTAGAACATATCATGGCCATAAAAAAGGTTAAAATCCGGAAATTCCCAACATTAATGACCCTCATATATGTTTTAATCACACCGACTTATATTATAGTTTCAAGCATATGACAAAGATTCAACTGAAAAGGGTGTATTCCGATCCGGAAGGGACTACCGCCAACGATGGATACAGAATCTACATCGACCGTTTATGGCCAAGGGGAGAATCAAAAAACACGTTCCATTATGACTTGTGGGCAAAAGATATAGCGCCCTCCACAGAGCTACGCGAATGGTTCCACCAGCACCATTTTTAGCGAATTGTAATGAATGATGTTTGATGGTATTGAATGTTACTAAGCTGTATGTCAACGTAATTAAACCGAACTGAATTTATTTCCAGCCGTTATAACTCAAGATTTATAGGTAACCTTATAGGTAACTTCCGAAAAGTTTACTATCTTTGCAATCGGATTGGTTCGGTTTGGATATGTACCACCGCCTAATCCTGTATATCAGACAATTAAACGAATTTGAATTATGGCAAAGACTCTCTCCAGATTCTACTTCCTCAAAAAGGACGAGAACAAGGATAAGGCAACACTTTTCGTGAGGGTACAAGACCCGATACGAAAGATTGATGTCCAGTTTACAACGCGGCTCCGTGTGTCGGTGCCGGAATGGAAAATTGCTGTATCGAGCGAGGACGCATTGGCTCGTCATCGCAAAGAGTACCCCAAACTGCACGACAAACTTGGTCGTATCGAGGTCATGCTTAAACGTGAGATGGATGCTCCGGAGTTTGACCGCGAAAAAGTCAAACAAGAGATAATGGCAATAGCAGATCCTGATAAGTCTGAGATTGTGCGTCGCCAGCGTGAAGCTGAAATCATTGCAAGAGAGAATGAGGAAAGGCTGCGACGGGAGGAAGCGGAAAAAGCCCGTATTGCCGCCGATGCCGAGCGTGCCAACATCTGGAATTTTCTCAACCAGTTTGTCGAGGACATAAAATCCGGCAAACGACTCAATGGCAATAACCGATACACAGCCGGGAGCTGTAAGGCATGGAGTAGTTTCAGAAAACTATTCAACGGTTTTGATCCGCGCCACAAATTGACGTGGGCAGATGTTGACCGCTCGTTGGTAACGAAATTTCTCGACCATCTCCAGAAACTCGACTATATGGGCAGTTCAATCAACAAATACCTTGTATCATTCCGAGCTATGGTCGGCTACGCATACGAGGATGGGGTGCACAACAACGACCGTGCTTTGGGCTGTTTTTCCAAGCGTAAAGTAGAGGAAAGCGACAAAGCCGCCGAAATCTACCTCACTGAAACAGAGTTGCAGGCATTGGCTGATATGGAGCTGACAGGACTTAAAGACCAAGTGCGTGATATTTTTCTCGTCGGTTGCTATACCTGTCAGCGCGTAAGCGACTACAACAATATCCAGCCGGAGGACTTTACGACAACGGCGAAAGGCACTCCAATTATCCGCCTTGTTCAGCAGAAGACCCGAAACGAGGTAAAAATTCCTATAATGAATCCCAACCTCAAAGCCATCTGCGAGAAATATGATTATCATCTTCCCTCGGTGATTGACCAGATTCTCAACCGCTACATCAAGGATATTCTAATGACACTCTCGGAAACAGTGCCAACCCTCGCGGTCAAAGTCCCGACCAAACTCACAATGAAGCAGAAGGACAAAGAAGCCGCTGGAGAATTGACAGTAGAGCGTAACGACAAAGGAGAAGTAGTAATACCCCGCTACGATTGTGTCACCACCCACACCGCCCGACGCAGTGGCATCACCAACATGTACCTCTCCCACAAATTCACTA
>ERZ777306.864-NODE-864-length-56417-cov-18.691246_pt1 | contig 56417 bp, 67 predicted proteins | sample MGYA00374966_ERZ777306 | MGnify/ENA primary metagenome ERZ777306 (study PRJEB29329, sample SAMN06343882) | mouse gut metagenome | isolation source: Mouse cecum | place: Austria: Vienna | collected 2014-11-15 ... | reverse complement strand
CCATATTTCAGCTTACAAAAAACCTCTGCTATTTTTTATTCATATTTGGCATTTCACAAACTTCCCCGTATTAAGAAACAAGGAAAACTTTTTGAAGAATTTCTCTCAAAACTCCGTCAAAACTGCCCTGTGTGGTGTTGTAGGTAGTGAGAGGAATTATCAGAGGGTTTGGGATTCTTCCCAACAAGCAAAATCTGTCCGGCAAGCCATAGCGCGGACGGGCAGATTTACGGAAATGGGTACCCGTTTCCTATGCTTGCTCCGAAACTTATCACTTAGAAAATACGGAAAGGAAGGGAAAAGAATGGATTGGGAACTGGAAATCAAGGACAGCGGCTATCTGCCGGAAAAAGGGAAGCCGACAGAGGAAACCGTCTGCTACAAAATCGGCGGCACATACTATGAAGTGTCTACCTCCTGCGGCGGCTCGGAACGGCTCCGCGACAAGATGATACGGCTCATAAAATCGGAAACCGTCAAACCGCCCAATGACAAACAGGGATAAATGCGCTATAATAGGGTTAGCACATACTGTTTGTCGGGCGTTCATTACAGGAGGAATGAACACATGACAGCAAATACATATAAGCCCGGACAGATAACAGCATTATACGCCCGTCTTTCGCAGGAAGATACGTTAGAGGGCGACAGCAACAGCATTGTGAACCAGAAAGCAGTCCTCTCCAAATATGCGGCGGACAACGGCTTTTCCAATCCCGTTTTCTTCATTGACGACGGTGTATCGGGCGTGACGTTCGACAGACCCAATTTTAACCGCATGATTGCAGAGATTGAAGCCGGAAACGTGGCGACGGTCATTGTCAAGGATATGTCAAGGTTAGGGCGCGATTATCTGAAAGTCGGCTACTATACAGAAATCTTTTTCGTGGAGCGTGATGTTAGGTATATCGCAATCAATGACGGTGTTGACAGCGCAAAAGGCGACAACGATTTTACCCCGTTCCGTAACCTGTTTAATGATTTTTACGCCAAAGACACAAGCAAAAAGGTACGGGCAATCAAGCGGGCGCAAGGACAGGCGGGGGAACATCTGACAAAGCCGCCCTATGGCTACATGGTAAGCCCTACGGACAAAAAGCAATGGATTGTAGACGAGGAAGCCGCCGCTGTGGTGAAGCGGATTTTTGATTTATGTATCGGCGGGAAAGGTCCTATGCAGATAGCAAAAATCCTCAAAGAAGATAAGGTACTGACTGCCAAAGCCCACTACGCAAAGAAAAAGGGGAAAGCACTTCCCGAAAATCCCTATGACTGGAGGGATAGTACCATTGTCGGTATTTTGGAGCGTATGGACTACTGCGGGCATACGGTAAACTTCAAAAGCTATTCCAAATCCCACAAGCTGAAAAAGCGGATTCCTACCACAAAGGAACAGCAGGCGGTTTTCTATAATACCCATGAAGCGATTGTGGAGGACGCAGTTTTTGAACGAGTGCAGGAACTAAGGGCGAACAAACGCCGCCCAACAAAGGCAGACCGACAGGGCTTGTTCTCCGGCTTGGTATACTGTGCGGATTGCGGGAGCAAATTACACTTTGCCACTTGTAAAAGTTTTAATGGCTCACAAGACCATTACCGCTGTGCAAAGTACAAGAGCAATACGGGAAGCTGTACGGCTCACTTTATCCGCGAGGAAGTGTTGAAGCAGATAGTGTGGAGCAGGATATTTGATGTGACCGCCCTTTTCTTTGATGACATCATGGCTTTCCATGAAATGATGTATCAGCAACGCTCTGCCGAAACGGAAAAGGAAATGAAGCGCAGAAAACGGGAAGTCGGACAGGCAAAAAAACGGATTATAGAACTTGACCGTATCTTCAAGCGGATTTATGAGGACGACATAAGCGGCGCAATCAGCCACGACAGATTTTTGAAGCTGTCCGCAGAGTATGAAGCGGAACAGCGGGAACTGGAAGAAAAGGTCAAGGCAGACCAGCAGGAAGTCGATACCTACGAACAGAACAAAAGCGATTTTGACAGCTTCGCCGCGATTATCCGCAAGTATGTGGGGATAAAGGAACTCACCCCCGCAATCGTCAATGAATTTATCAAGAAAATCATAGTCCATGCGCCGGAAAAGGTGAACGGGAAACGGGTACAGAAAGTAGATATTGTTTTCAATTTTGTGGGTGAACTCAATTTCCTTTCTGACATGCAACTGAAACGGCAAGGCGCATAGGAACTCAAAAAGACGGTATAGCCCTTGTAATCGGGGCTATACCGCCTAATCTGAAATTACTTCCCTCTAACCGTAAACATTTGATTTTCCGGAGTTTTTGAACAATTTTGATACAGTTTGAACAGCTGATTAACGCTTGCTGAACTGCGGAGCGCGACGAGCCGCTTTGAGGCCGTACTTCTTCCTTTCCTTCATACGAGGATCCCTGGTCAGGTAACCTGCTTTTTTCAGTACAGGCCTATAGTCTGCATCTGCCTGAAGCAATGCTCTTGCAATTCCGTGACGGATTGCTCCTGCCTGTCCTGTGTATCCGCCGCCGCATACGTTTACCTTAACATCAAATTTGTCTACCGTGCCCGTTGCTACAAGGGGCTGACGAACGATTACTTTCAATGTTTCCAGTCCAAAATAATCATCAATATTTCTTTTATTAATCACTATATTTCCGTTGCCGGGTACCAAATATACTCTTGCAATTGATTTTTTCCTTCTACCGGTTCCGTAGCAATTTGCTGATTTATCCATTTTAATTTCTCCTTTCCTTCCCTCTTAATTAAAATGTTAATACTTCAGGCTTCTGAGCTGCATGCTCATGTTCCGGCCCTGCGTATACGTGAAGTTTCCTGTACATCTGCCTTCCTAAAGGTCCTTTCGGAAGCATCCCTTTTACAGCGAGTTCTATCACTCTTTCCGGTTTCTTCGCCATCATTTCTCTCAGAGTAGTCTCTTTCATACCGCCTACGTACCCAGAATGACGGTAATAAATCTTCTGATCCAGCTTCTTGCCTGTTACTTTCACCTTTGCAGCATTCACAATTATTACATAATCGCCGGTATCCATATGGGGAGTAAAAATCGGCTTATTCTTACCTCTTAAAACTTTGGCAACTTCCGATGCCAAACGTCCGAGTGTCATATCAGTAGCGTCAACTACATACCATTTTCTCTCGATAGTAGCTGGACTAGCCATAAAAGTTTTCATTACGTTACCTCCTGCTTCAATCAATTTCCCGGTTCATCCAACCGGGCATTACCGTTTTCTCATTCTGTCAAAATCCCGCCATGGTGCAGATGTCCGGCCACACCGTAAGGCTTCATTTAAACAGCATCAGCAGAAAAACCTGGTATCCATCCCCACGTTCCTCTGCCCTTATATTTATAATGCTCTGCCGGGGCTTTGGCATTGCATTACGAAACATTGTCATACTTTGATATTATATTATACGCTTCCACGTGTGTCAATAATATTTTTGAATTTATGTAACAGTTCAGTCCAAGGCTTTGCACTTGCTGCAAAGTCCTGAGCCGAACTGTTACCAGCTATGTTACAGAAGCCACAACGGCACTGGCGGCCCGTTACAGGAATAAATACCGAGTCAGCATCAACCCGCATGCCGGAGCGGTAGGGCCTGCAGCGCTTCTGTCTTTGGCCGCGAGAATATTCATCATATACTCCGGCTCCCACGCTCCTTTTCCCGCCTCCATAAGTGTTCCCGCAATAATGCGCACCATATTATATAAAAAGCCATTCCCCGTTACGCGGATGATGATCTCTTCATCCTTCCTTTGTACTTCGGCGCTATAAATCGTCCTTATCGTGCTTTCCGCCTGGCTTCCCGCGCTGCAAAAGCTTTTAAAATCATGCTCGCCCACCAGATAAGCCGCCGCTTCCTGCATCCTGTCCGCATTAAGAGGCACATAAGTAAAATATGCATAAAGCCGTTTGGTAGGAATGGGGAATTCCGCATTTAAAATCCTATATTCGTAGGTTTTCCTGCTTTCACAATGCCTGGGGTGAAAATCGGACGCCACCTCCTGGGATTTCCGCACCCGTATATTTTCCGGCAGCCTTTGATTCAAGGCATATGATATCTTTGCCCCAGGCATCCTCGCCGCCGTATCGAACACAGCCACATTGCAAAGGGCATGTACCCCCGCATCCGTCCGGCTTCCCCCGATTACTTTTATTTCCTCTTGAAGCAGTTCCCCAAGGCACCGGTTCAGTTCACCTTCTATAGTGGGAGCATTATCCTGTACCTGGAAACCGCTATATCCTGTACCGTCATATGCTACCGTCAGCATGATTCTCTTCATATCGTAAAAATTCTCCCAAAGTATACACAAACCACCGCATATGTTAACAGAACCACATAAGCAGCCCCATCCCTCTTGCAGTAAATCAGTGGCTTCATTTTCGTCCTGTGTTCCCCGCCCCTATAGCATCTGGCCTCCATGGCCATAGCAAGGTCATTGGCCCTCCGGAATGCGGAGATAAATAACGGCACCAAAAGGGGCACCAGGCTCTTCGCTTTTTTTATCAGATTCCCGCTTTCGAAGTCTGCCCCCCTGGCTATCTGTGCCTTCATAATTTTATCCGTCTCCTCCAGCAGAATCGGTATAAAGCGTAAGGCAATAGACATCATCATCGATACTTCGTGTACCGGCACATGCAGTTTTTTCAGCGGCGACATCAATTTTTCCATACCGTCTGTCAGATTATTCGGTGTTGTTGTCAGCGTCATAAGCGAGGAACCGATAATCAAAAATACAAGCCTTACCGCCATCATCACCGCAAATCTCAGACCCTCTTTCGTAACCGTAAGCTTCCAAACAGAAATCAACGGTTCCCCCGGCGTCAGAAAAAGATTAAACACTACTGCTATCATTAGAAGGAGGACAATGGATTTCATCCCTTTTATCATATAGCGGAACGGCACTTTCGAAAGTTTCACTATACCTGCCAAAAATGCGGCAGCAATGATATATCCGATAAAGTTATCTATTAGAAAAAGGGAAATGATAAAGACTATCGTAGCCACCAGCTTTACCCTGGGGTCCAGCTTATGGATGACGGAATCTGTCTGATAATATTGTCCTAATGTAATATCTCTAAGCATTTTATTTTTTTATCTCCTTCACGCTATTCCATGCTGCCGTCAGGCTGCAGCCCGAATTCCCCGTATGGAAACCTCCTGATTTCTGCTGCCCCCATTTCAATTAGGATCGGCGCATCTTACTTATCCATTCTCAGCGCCCTTAAAATTTCATTTTTTGCATCATCTATTGTAATAATATCCGTATTCACCGGAAATCCTTTCTCTTTCAAAGCCTGCATAATATAAGTTACCTGGGGCGCCGCCAGGCCTACCGCCTCCAATTCCTTATAAAAACGAAATACGTTTTTCGGTTCATCGTCATACATCACACCGCCTTGGTTCATGACCACAATACGATCCACATATTTTGCCACATCGTCCATACTATGGGAAACAAGAATCACCGTAATGCCCGTCTCTTCCCTCAAAGATGCAATTTGATCCAGGATTTCATCCCGCCCCTTCGGGTCCAGCCCTGCGGTTGGTTCATCCAAAATAAGCACTTCCGGCTTCATGGCCAGCACCCCTGCAATGGCCACCCTCCGCTTCTGGCCGCCGGACAAGTCAAAAGGAGACTGATAAAAATAGTCATCTTCCAGCCCCACCTGCTTTAATGCCGCATATGCCCTAAGCTGCACTTCTTTTTCATCCAGCCCCATATTTTTCGGCCCGAAACAAACATCCGAAAATACATCTATCTCAAAAAGTTGATGCTCCGGATACTGGAAAACAAGCCCTACTTTACTGCGGAGTTCCTTTTTGTTATACCCTTCTTCATGGATATCCGCCCCATTATAATAAATATGCCCGGAAGTAGGCTTCATAAGGCCGTTCAAATGCTGCACCAGCGTGGATTTCCCTGAACCGGTATGTCCAATCAGGCCTATAAACTGCCCATCCGGTATAACCAGGTTCACATCCTTTAATGCCGCCACTTCCATAGCTGTCCCTTCTTCGTATATATGGCTTACATGATCCAAAATAATTGCCATTTTACTAACCAAGCCTTTCTATCCAAAAACGCCTTGTTGAATCCATCTCAAAACTGCCCTGCCGCATCCCCTGCCCATCAGCTCTCACAAGGCCTTTTAACCGCTATTGTGCCATCAGGGCAGCAATCAGTTCCTCATACGTCAAGATTCCCTCCGGCAATGCCACGCCGCTCTTTTTCAATTCATGAGCCAGTAGAGTCACCTGGGGCACATCCAAACGCAGTTCCTTTAGCTTTTCCACCTGGGAAAAAATTTCCCTTGGGGTTCCCTGCATCGCAATATGGCCCTTGTCCATAACAATCGCCTTGTCTGTATGGATAATTTCTTCCATATAATGAGTGATTAATATCACCGTAATCCCTTCCACCTGATTCAATGCCCGCACAGCACGGATTACCTCTTTGCGCCCGTTAGGGTCCAGCATAGCCGTAGGTTCATCCAGAATAATGCATTTGGGGTGCATCGCTATTACCCCGGCAATGGATACCCTCTGTTTTTGACCTCCGGACAGCTTATTAGGGGAATGCTTCCTGTACTTGTACATACCCACTGCCTTTAGGCTCTCTTCCACCCGTTCCCATATTTCTTTCGTAGGAACTCCCATATTTTCAGGCCCAAAACCTACGTCCTCTTCCACCACCTGGCCGATAATCTGATTATCCGGATTTTGAAAGACCATTCCCGCATTCTGCCTGATATCCCACAGATATTCCTCCTTGGCAGTGTCCTTCCCATCCACCCAGACCGTTCCCTCGGTAGGATAAAGTATGGCATTCAAATGCTTGGCCAGTGTAGATTTTCCAGAACCATTATGCCCCAGGATCGCTACAAAATCCCCCTGTTTTATATCCAGGTCTACCTCGTCCACCGCACGGGTAATCCCTTCCACATTCCCTTCTTCATCTCGCCTGATATATTCAAAAATAAGTTTTTTTGCCTCAATGATTCCCATTTGTTATCCTGTCTTCAAATTAAGTTTACAATTTGCTGCGATTCCTATTGTACTAAAAAAAAAAAGAGATTACAAGAGGAAGCATGCTGTTTTACATGAAAAATGCAATGATTCCCTACTCCTATAGCCAAAATCTCTCTTATATGCTAGAATGATATCCATGCAGCAATTTAACCCATACGTTTTTTCCGGGCACTTAACTATCGAAAAGAGGATTTTTATTATGAATATAGATAAATTATGGAAGCCGCTACTGCTCATTGTTGTTATTATCCTTCTCTGTTCCGTTCTTACCCGGCTTTTTTCCGGTTCGGATACTTTGCTGGAATATGCGGAAAAAAATCCGGAATTGGCCTATCCCCATGGGGAACCAGAACAACCCCAGGAGGATAATATAATAGAAGGTGAAACACCGTCCAATCATGAATCCGCAGGCACAGCCCCCTCCGGCAAAGAGCAGGGCAACAGCACTCCCTGGGAATCGGAAACAGAAATTAAACCTGACAATACCGATGCTGACAGAACCGGAACAGAAGCAGCTGCTGATTCAGATGCCCAAAACCATCAGGAAAGAGAGGAATATTCTATGAATGGAAACCCTGAAAGAATTGTATACCAAAACGGCTTTTACTATGAACCGCTCTCCGATGAACTCATAGCCCGGATTACTGGGATTTCTTATCCCGTTACGGAAGCAGCAAAGGACGATCTTTCTATCAAAGCGGTAAATATAGCCCCTTCCTCAGAAGATATACAGGTAGACTACGATGATTTGTGTTATATGAGCGTTCTCCATTACAATCTCCGCGGAGTGGAGCGTACCGGGGAGTTGATTTGCAACAAAGCTATTGCACAGGATCTGGTAGAAATTTTTTATGAATTATACCGGAATGAATATCAAATCGAACAAATCCGCCTTATTGATGAATACAATGGAGACGATACCCTCTCCATGCAGGACAATAATACCTCCTGCTTTAATTACCGGGTAGTGGACGGCACATCCAACCTCTCCAAACATGCTTACGGCTTGGCGATTGATATCAACCCTTTCTTTAACCCTTATGTAGTTTTTAAAACCGACGGACCCACATACATCTCCCCCCGCGGGAGCGAAACCTACGCCGACCGCTCGAAAGACTTCGCCTATAAAATTGACGAAAATGACTTATGCTACAAGCTATTTACGGAACGCGGCTTCACCTGGGGCGGCAATTGGAACTCCTGTAAAGACTACCAGCATTTCCAAAAAGTGATTGAATAACCTGTAAATATAAACCAAAGCGGTACAACGTCAGCCAAAAACAGTTTTGCCCAGGATGCCGTGCTTCTCTGCACAGCCCTGGGCCGTATTTTTGCCATCTAATCCTACTTTTTAACGCGCAATTCCGCTTCATGCCTTTCACCTGTTAATAGATACCGCCATCCTATGATAAGTATGCCGTACTCCCCTGACCGCAACGGAATACGCCATAATATTTTCCGGCAGTGCCATTCCCGGATATCCGGTATCGCCAATATGATGGATATCCGTTCCGGCCATCTTGCACATAAGGGCAATCATCTTTATCGTATCCGCATCTGCCCCTTCCTGGGAAGTGCCTATAGCAGTAATAGTCAGGACACCGCGGCTGTGTGCATAGGCAATCAACCCCTTCACATATTCCATTGTAATCCCCGGCACAGTTCCCGGTGCCGGAAGCAATATTATATCGGCTCCCGCATCTATAAACTCCCCGATATCCTTTTGGGTAATAATATTTTCCCCGCCTTCCCCTACAATTCCCGAAGCATGCATTTTGCCCGCCGCAAGAATCAGCTTCTCCTTCGAAGCAGCCGATATCGCCTTCAACGAATCCGTAATCGCCTTATTGCTAACCCCATTCCCTGGATTTCCTGTCAGCAATATCATATCCACACCCATCTCCGCAGCCTTCCATGCATTGGCCACCGTCGCTTTTCTTCCTTCGGACATAGCCCACAGCGTATTCTCATTGCCGGCCGCCATCTTTTCTTCCACCGGCTCTAAATTAATCCCTATCATCCGTCCCGTCAGACGCTTTATCTCCCTCACAGTTTCCATGGGGGCAACCCCAGGCAAAGCCTGAACCACTGGTTTATTTACATCAAACATATTCAAAAGCAGAATATCTGCCCCCATAGCCGCCGCAAACTCCGCATTGGTCACATCAGCCAATATAGGCATCGTAAGCCCTATGCACTCGCAGGCAATCACCCGCCCTTCACTCCCCGCAATAGACTTTAAATAATCCGCCTTTGTAAAGCCGGCCAAATCCGAGGCCACGCAATCCAACATCCTCTTCACTTTCTCCATAGCAACACCCGAGCCCTTTCCTAAGTTAATATACTTTTACATTGCACGAATCCATAACTTCTCCATCACCATGCACCCATAGCCTTTTCAGTGCCGTAACATTTACAAAATAATTACCACATCTATTATTGCCTCTATTAAACCATAGAATACATCCCCCGTCAACTTCCGCTCATTCTGAACTGTTACCTCCATCTTCTATCTCCTGACCACCCTTACCACCGTTATCTCCTCTTTTACATTCCCACTATCCCTGCTTCCCCTAACCACCACACTGTAACTAATATAATTTATCTCCATCGAATCCCCCGCATCCATATAAAGATAATAATTTTCGTTCTTCATGGCCATTTCGCGATTCCAATTACCGCTGCATGGCATTAAGGTGCACAAAAGCATCAAAAGTACGCCTCTCATCTTTATTCCCATAAATTTTTCATCCTTTTCGCTCATAGTATAGGAGTATTTTAGTAAAGATATTTACTAATGTCAATAGTAAACATTTTTACTATGATAAACTCTTGTTACTATTCAATTTCAAAATTCCCGCTATGTAAGAGGATACCCTATGAATTACAGAACACGGATTAAAGATTTAAGGGAAGATAATGATAAAACACAGCAGCAGATTGCTGACTATCTGGGAACTTCACAGACAATGTATGCGAGATATGAACGTGGAGCCAATGAAATGCCGCTCCGCCATCTCATACGTTTGGCAGAATATTATAATGTGGATATGAACTATTTATGCGGCCTTTCCAATATAAAAAATCCTTATCCGAGAAGATAGTAAAAAAGAATTGGCCTGCCGTCTTACAACGCTGTGGCGTAATTTCCTATAGGGGCTTTTGACACCCGAATCTATAGGGTGAAAAAACAGCTCCCATGGCATAAGCCCTTAGAAGCTGTTTTTCCTATTACATTTTTCTGTTATATCTGCCCTCTTATACTAACTCAAGCAGGACTTCCATGGCAGCATCGCCTTTACGCTGTCCAATTTTTACGATTCTTGTGTAACCGCCTTTACGGTTTGCATATCTCGGCCCGTATTCATCAAAAAGCTTTGCAGGTAAATCAATTTCCTTTGTTCCCCTCTTCTTTCCTGCATTCTTTGCCGGAACTTCTGTCACAGGATATAGCACCCTGAGCATCTGCCTTCTTGCTGCCAGCCTGGAAGGGAAGTCTTTCTTGATTTCCTTTTCTACTTCATCATACACGGTCACTGTCTTACCGTTTTCAATACGCAAAATTTTGCCGTCTTTGTCACGGTGCGTCTCGGAAAGGACTTTCTTTGTATCCCTGTCAATAATCTGTTTTACTCTCTTGCCGTCCTTATCTTTACGTGCAACCTTTGCAGTAATTTTAACGGTTTCGAAATTATCTCTTTCCTTTACTGCCAGAGTAATAAGCTTTTCTGCAATTCTCTGTACTTCTTTCGCTTTTGCCTCGGTAGTACGAATCTTTCCATGATATAAAAGATTAGTTACCTGGTTTCTAAGTAATGCTTTTCTTTGGGAAGATGTCCTGCCCAGTTTTCTGTATCCTGCCATTTTTACGGCTCCTTTCTATGACCCCCGCAAATGAAAAACCATACGGTCAATACAAGCAGCGGGATTGTTAATCCGGGAATCTTCCACAGGCGGAATTTCCCAATGGTACGTCCGGCTATGCCTTTTGGTCTTACTTACCAAACGCAGTTTCCATTTTATGAGCCCACACACATATGCCTTTCGGACTTACTATACATGTGATTCATCCTTACATTTTCATTCATTTTTGCTGTTCCAAAGCCGCCAGCTTATCCGCAGCCCTCTTATGCTTCATCGCTCGGGTTAAGCTGTAACCCCAGTTCTTTCAGCTTAGCTAATACTTCCTCTAAAGATTTGCGGCCAAGATTACGGACTTTCATCATATCTTCGGAAGTTTTATTTGTTAATTCCTCTACTGTATTAATGCCGGCGCGTTTCAGACAGTTATAGGAGCGGACGGAAAGTTCCAGTTCATCAATACTCATTTCCAATACTTTCTCTTTCTCGTCATCTTCTTTTTCTACCATAATTTCCGCTGTCTTGGCATTTTCAGATAAATCAATGAAAAGGCTTAAATGTTCGCTAAGTACTTTTGCAGCGAGACTAACCGCTTCATCCGGAATCAATGTTCCATTCGTATATACATCCAACGTCAGCTTATCGTAATCGGTAATCTGGCCTACACGGGTATTTTCCACCGTTACGTTTACCCTTTCAACAGGCGTATAAATGGAATCTACTGCAATAACCCCAATCGGCAAATCCTCTGTCTTATTTTTATCAGCGCCTACATAGCCCCTGCCCTTTGTAATGGTCAATTCCATATACAACTTCGTATCCTTGCCATTCAACGTAGCGATTACCAATTCCGGGTTTAAGATCTCAATATCCTGATCCACCTGGATATCGGATGCATGGACAACGCCCTCTCCGTCATATTCGATATATGCGATCTTCGGCTCGTTTGTATCGCTGTTGTTCCTTATGGCAAGGCTCTTTATGTTCATAATGATTTCCGTTACATCCTCTTTTACTCCGGGGATGGAACTGAACTCGTGCAGAACACCTTCGATTTTTACCTGGCTCACAGCCGCACCCGGCAAGGATGAAAGCATGATTCTTCTCAAAGAATTGCCTAACGTAATGCCATAACCTCTTTCCAAAGGTTCCACTACGAATCTGCCATACTTTTTATCTTCAGAGATTTCAGCAACCTCAATATTGGGCCTTTCAAAATCAAACACTGCAAATACCCTCCTTTACGAACAATCCTATTCCAATTTTTAAGTCAGCAAGCAAGCGGACGGCATCCGCTTGCTATCAAGTGCTTAAATTATTTAGAATACAATTCGACAATAAGCATTTCATTAACAGGAACATCTATCATCTCTCTTGTCGGGAGTTCCTTAATCGTTCCTTTCATTGCCTCATGGTCTACATCCATCCATTCAGGAACAAGTCTTCCTGCCGTAACTTCGAGGATATCCTTATATCTCTGTAAAGACTTCGCTTTTTCCCTTACTTCAATTACATCGCCGGCACTAATCAAATAGGAAGGAATCTGTACCGGTTTACCGTTTACGAGGAAATGCTGATGTCCTACTACCTGCCTGGCCTCTCTTCTTGTTCTGGCAAATCCCATTCTGAACACTACACTGTCAAGCCTTCTTTCCAGCATAATCATCAGGTTTTCACCTGTCATGCCTTTCATTCTGTCGGCCTTCTTGTAATAGTTTCTAAAAGGTTTCTCAAGTACGCCATAGATAAATTTTGCTTTCTGTTTTTCTCTCAGCTGAAGGCCATATTCGCTTACCTTCTTCCCTGCTCTGGGATTTGTCCTATTGGATTTCTTATCATATCCTAAGTATGCCGGCTCCAGTCCTAATGACCGGCATCTTTTTAAAACTGGTACTCTGTTTACTGCCATTTTCGGCTCCTTTCTAATATGAAGCTTATGAAGCTTCGTTATTGTTTACAACGTAATTGTTTACGCATTCATCCAACTTATTCCCGCGGGCAACGAGCCAAGCGGCTGCTTGCAGCGGGGTCTTGATTTCAAACCGCCTTTTGCTGTAAATTATACACGGCGGCGTTTCGGCGGACGGCAGCCGTTATGGGGCACTGGTGTTACGTCACGGATGCTTGTTACCTCCAGCCCGCAAGCCTGTAACGCACGGATAGCTGCTTCACGGCCTGAACCCGGTCCTTTTACCATTACATCTACCGTTTTTAACCCATGTACAAGCGCAGCCTTTGTAGCAGTTTCTGCTGCCATCTGTGCCGCATACGGAGTAGATTTCTTTGAACCTCTAAATCCAAGACCACCAGCACTTGCCCAGCTAAGAGCATTTCCTTCTGTGTCTGTCAATGTAACAATTGTATTGTTAAAAGAAGACTGGATATGTGCCTGTCCACGTTCAACGTTTTTCTTGACACGCTTTTTTGTTACTTTCTTTGCAACTTTTTTTGCCATTTTAAACTAACCTACTTTCTCTGCTATTCATTATTTGTTTTCTAATCTTTGCCAACCGTTATTTCTTTTCTAGTTTTTCTTATTAGCAACGGTACGTAAAACGTACCTGGCTTTGGTCAACCATTACTTTTTCTTATTAGCAACGGTACGTTTGGGGCCTTTTCTTGTTCTGGCGTTTGTCTTTGTCTTCTGGCCACGAACAGGAAGGCCTTTCCTGTGACGGATTCCTCTGTAGCAGCCGATTTCCTGAAGCCTCTTGATATTCATAGCCACTTCTCTTCTCAGGTCGCCTTCTACCATGTAACCCTGGTCAATCACTTCACTGATTCTCTTTACCTCTTCATCTGTCAGTTCCCTTACGCGGGTATCAGGATTCACCTGTGCTGCCGCAAGGATTTTGTTCGAACTTACCCTTCCTATTCCATAAATGTATGTGAGTCCAATCTCAACACGTTTCTCTCTGGGTAAGTCTACACCTGCAATACGAGCCATTTGCATTTCCTCCATTTACTATAAAATAGTTACTAAGCTGATTGAGGCACTTTCGCGCCCAACCGGAAAAATCAATCCGACCTTTCCAAAACATATCCTTTTGTTCTGGTATCAACAAGTAATCTCCACAGGCTCTTATGTCCAATTAAAATACATCTATACTGAACCGGTGCCATTTGTGCGGCTGCCGTTTTTTTCCAATTTAATATATCATAATCAAACAAGAACCCACTGTCTAAGACAATTCTTCTGGAATCATCTTTTTCAGGGATTAACCTTGTCTTTGTTTATGCTTCGGGTTTTCACAGATTATTCTGATTCTTCCTTTTCTTTTGATGACTTTGCATTTTTCGCAAATCGGTTTTACTGATGATCTTACTTTCATGTTAATACCCATGCCCTTTCTGTATGCCGCAGGGCTTAATCCGCGGATACAAATTCCTAACTGGAAAATTACATTTCCAGTTTAATAGCTATGCCCTTTTTGCAGCTTCCAAACTGTCCGCTTCAAAAAAGACCGTTTCACATTATACCATGGAAATATGGCATTTGCAAGGGATTTTTCCAAGTTTTTTCAATTGTTTCTCCAAATCGTAACAATTACAGCAATGGCTGCTTATTTATCCCTCCAAATAATGCGTCCCTTGGATAAATCATATGGAGACAACTCCAAAGTAACCTTATCCCCTGGCAAAATACGAATGAAATTCTGCCTCAGCTTGCCGCTAATATGCGCCAGAACCTTATGGCCGTTTTCCAGTTCTACCTGAAACATCGTATTTGGCAGTTTTTCCACTACCGTACCTTCAATTTCAATTACATCTGCCTTTGACATATCAAACCTCCTACCTGCTGTTTAAAGTTTTTCAATCGCTTTCCTTATTTCTTCATTATATATGCATTTGCCGCCCAAAAGTTTCTCTCTTAAAGTATCATCGGCTTGTTTTTTAATTATCTGAATATGCTTTTTATTTTTCTTTTTTGGCTTCTCCGCACTTTTGAGCCTACCGTCCAAAAGATAAACCCATTGTGCCTCTTCCTTTACAATGAGATATATTGTGCCCTTATCATGGCCCGCTTTTGATATTGCAAACATTCCAACCATATCAGTGCCCATATCCATACCTTTCCAACTCCATGCTGCCTTTTCTATATCATTCGAAAAAGGACTGTCGTAAGCATTAAATTGCCTTGCGGCCCGCCGCACACTACTATAGTTTCGTCAGTATTTCCGGTTCTCCTTCCGTAATGAGGACCGTATTCTCATAATGGGCGGACAAAGAACCGTCTGCTGTCACCACTGTCCAGTCATCTTCCAGCCATTCCACTTCCCAGGTTCCTATATTAATCATGGGCTCAATCGCCAGCGTCATCCCAGGCCTGAGTTTTACCCCGCGCCGCCTCTGGGCGAAATTAGGAATCTGAGGGTCTTCATGAAGTTTGGAGCCTACGCCATGCCCTACCAGGTCACGTACAATCCCATATCCGAAACCGGAAATATAATAGTCTATGGACTTCGAAATATCGTTGAGGCGGTTTCCTGCCCTGGCCATCCGAATCCCTTCAAAAAAACTCTGTTTTGTGGCATCTATCAAGTCCTGGGCCTCTTTGCTGATTTTTCCCACCCCATGGGTCCGCGCCGCATCGGAATGATACCCTTTATAGATAACTCCTGCATCCAGGCTTACAATATCCCCCTCTTTAAGGAAATGCTTCTTATTAGGAATGCCGTGGACCACTTCGTCATTCACCGACACGCATATGGATGCCGGATAGCCATTATAATTTAAAAAGCTTGGGATACAACCATAACTGCGAATCAGTTCTTCGCCGATTCTGTCAATATCATATGTGGAAATTCCCGGTTTAATTACCTCTTCCAGCCGTTTATGGACCTCCGCAAGTATTCTCCCCGATTCACGCATCAAAGCTATCTCCCTGGCGGATTTAATTGACACTGCCATAGCCAAACCTCCATAACTTCCCCTCCGGCCGCTTCCTGCAGCCGGATTATAACTATTTCTCCAATATCGCCATGATGGACTGGAAGACATCCTCCATCGCCTGTGTGCCGTCAACGGTTTTTAATACCCCTTTCGTTTCATAAAACTGAATCAATGGCTGTGTCTGATCATGATACACCTTTAGCCTGTTCAGGACGGTATCCGCCTTATCATCATCGCGCAGAACCAACTCATTCCCGCATTTATCGCAAACCCCTTCTTTTTGAGGGGGGACATGTTCTAAATGGTAAGTTGCGCCGCAGGATAAACAGGCCCGTCTTCCCGACATCCTTTGTACAATGTTTTCATCCGGCACATCCACGTCAATGGCATAATCAATGGATTCTCCCAATTCTGCAAGGGCCTCGTCCAGCACTTTTGCCTGCGGGATTGTTCTTGGAAAGCCATCCAGGACATAGCCCTCTATGCAGTCCTCTTTGCCAACCCTGTCCAAAAGGATTTTCACTGTAAGTTCATCCGGCACCAGCAGCCCCTGATCCATATATTTTTTGGCTTCCATGCCCAATTCCGTTCCGTTCTTAATATTCGCCCTGAAAATATCGCCCGTAGAAATATGCGGAACATGATATTTATCAGCTATCATTTTGGCCTGTGTTCCTTTCCCCGCCCCCGGGGCCCCTAACATAATAATCTTCATCTGCTTACTTTCCTTCCCATAATCGTAAATGGACACACGCTAAGCGGGTGTCCATCTGCAATTTAATCATTTAAAAAGCCTTTGTAATTGCGAACTAACATCTGTGATTCAACCTGTTTCACTGTTTCCAGAATAACGCTTACAATAATGATTAAGCTCGTTCCCCCAAAAGACACGCTGGCGTTAAATATACCATTGAATATAAACGGAAGGATACCCACGATTGTCAGGCCCACCGCCCCGATAAAAATAATATAATTCAGTATTTTGGTCAGGTATTCGCTTGTTGGCTTGCCTGGCCTGATACCTGGTATAAAACCGCCCTGTTTCTTCATATTCTCTGCAACCTCCAACGGATTAAATGTAATTGATGTATAGAAGTAAGCAAAGAAAATAACCAATACTATATAAACCAACAGACCAATAGAGTAAATGGGCTGGCTTGGTTTGCACCAGTTTGAGGAATTCATTCCCTTCAATATCTCCCCCCATACTCCTGTTCCCTGGTAACCGAACAAAGAACTGATAATAAGAGGAAGCTGCAAAAGGGAAGATGCGAAAATAATAGGGATTACGCCGGAAGTATTGATTTTCAGCGGTATATTCGTTGTCTGCCCGCCGACCATTTTCCTTCCCTGTACCTTTTTCGCATACTGTACCGGAATCTTACGCACACCCCCGTTTAAAATAATAACGAGCACTACCATCGCTATAATAATCGCGATAATAATAGCTGCGGCCACCACCGCAAGCGCCGTAGATTTATTGTATACAAACTGCTCAAATAATTGATTTATATCCTGCGGCAAACGGGAAATGATGTTGATTACAAGCACAATAGATATACCATTGCCTATACCATTTTCCGTAATCCGTTCGCCAATCCACATAAGAAATGCACTGCCGGCTGTCATAGCCGCAATAACCGTAATAACATTCAATGCATTATACTCCTCCAGCAGCCCCTGCCTGCCAAAACCGATAGCCATAGCCCCGGATTCCAACAATGCCAGTGCAACTGTCACATAACGGGTAATGGAAGCAATTTTCTTCCTGCCGTCTTCCCCATCACGCTGCATTTCTTCCAGTTTCGGAATCGCTATTGTAAGAAGCTGCATGATAATGGAGGATGTGATGTATGGAGTAATATTTAATGCTAAAATGGACATATTGAGGAACGAACCGCCTGTAAATGCATCCAGAAAATTAAATGCATCCCCTGTCTGTGCCGCAAACCAATTGGAAAAATAATGCCTGTCCACGCCCGGTACGGGAAGCTGTGACCCTAAACGGATCACAACTAACATGAGAAAAGTAAAGAAAACCTTGTTCCTGATTTCTTTAATTTTAAATGCATTTTTTACGGTTGTTAACATTATACCACCTCTGCTGTTCCACCAAGAGCTTCGATTTTTTCCTTTGCCGATGCGCTGAATGCATTGACTTTGACCGTAAGCTTTTTGGTAAATTCTCCCTGTCCGAGGATTTTAACGCCGTCCCTGGGATTTTTTATAATTCCTCTATCCTTCAATGCCTGTACATCAACCACAGAATCATTATCAAATACCTCAAGGGCGCTTACATTAATTGCAACGATATCTTTTGCGTTGTAATTTGTAAAGCCTCTTTTCGGAATACGTCTATATAACGGCATCTGGCCGCCTTCAAACCCCGGCCTTGGTCCGCCTGAACGGGCTTTCTGTCCTTTATGTCCTTTTCCGGCTGTCTTCCCGTTTCCGGAGCCATGCCCGCGGCCTCTTCTGAAACTATTGTGCTTAGAACCTTCTGCCGGCCTTAAATTTGATAATTCCATTTCCTTTGACACCTCCTTATCCGCTTATACTTCTTCTACCTTAATCAAATGCTGAATCTGATGAATCTGCCCCCTTGTAGCTGCATTATCCGGCAATTCTACAGATTTATTCAGCTTACGCAGCCCCATTGACATAACAGTTTTCTTATGCTTAGGCTTTGCTCCGATAGGAGATTTCACTAATGTTATTTTTAATGTTTTACCTTCCACTTCCATCTTCTCCTTTCCATACCTCTTCGAAGAACTGCATCAAGCAGCCCTTTTCATGCAGCAAATGCATTCCTGTTTATTTGCGCATGCGTCCGCTGCTATTATGCCATAACCTCGTCTACAGACTTGCCACGGTTTCTGGCCACTTCTTCAGGAGTTTTCAGCTGGCTTAAACCTGCGATTGTCGCAAGGACAACGTTCTGCTTATTATTGGAGCCCAGTGATTTTGTACGGATATTTTTAATCCCTGCAAGTTCACATACGCTACGCGCCGGGCCGCCGGCGATAACACCGGTACCTTCCGGGGCTTTCTTCAAAAGAACGGTTGAAGAACCGAACTTTCCAAGGAAATCATGTGTAATACTATTATTTTCATCCAAAGCAACGGATACCAGGTTCTTGGAAGCATCCTCTTTTCCTTTCCGGATAGCTTCCGGAATTTCTGCTGCTTTTCCAAGCCCGGCCCCTACATGGCCATTCCCGTCACCAACAACAACTAAAGCTGTGAAGCGGAAGTTACGACCACCTTTTACAACCTTGGTTACACGCTTGATGGCAACTACTTTTTCAGTTAATTCAAACTGACTTGCATCAATGATTGTACGTCTCATGTGATTTTCTCTCCCTTCCTAGAATACTAAGCCAGCTTCTCTGGCTGCTTCAGCTAATGCTGCAACTTTTCCATGATATATATAGCCGCCTCTGTCATAAACTACTGTTGTGATGCCTTTTTCCAAAGCTCTTTTTGCAATCACTTTTCCAACATATGCTGCTGCATCAACGTTATTGGTTTTCTCCAGTTCAGCCTTCACATCCTTTTCCAGGGTGGAAGCCGCTACCAAAGTCTTTCCAACTGTATCGTCGATAATTTGAGCATACATATGATTATTGCTTCTGAACACTGCTAAACGAGGTCTTTCAGTCGTTCCGCTGAAACGGTTACGAATTCTCATGTGTTTCTTAACACGAATTTTAGATCTAGCTTCTTTTTTAACCATTCTCATACTCTCCTTATCTATTTCTTACCAGTCTTACCAACTTTACGTCTGATAACTTCATCAGCATATTTGATACCTTTGCCCTTGTAAGGCTCCGGCCTTCTCTTATCTCTGATTTCAGCTGCGAATTGGCCAACTTTTTCTTTACTGATACCCTTAACAATAATGACATTCTGTCCTTCCACTACTGTTTCGATGCCTTCCGGATCTTCCATCTCTACCGGATGGGAATAGCCCAGGGAGAGAGTCAGTTTCTTGCCGGCTTTAGCGGCCCTGTAACCAACGCCATTTACTTCCAGCTTCTTCTCATAACCCTGTGTTACACCGATTACCATATTATTAATCAATGTTCTCGTAAGGCCGTGAAGGGATTTCATCTTTTTCAGGTCATTAGGCCTTGAAACAGTGATTTGCTCCCCTTCCATCTTAATTTCCATTTCCGAAGGCAGCACTCTTTCAAGTGTTCCTTTAGGACCTTTTACAGTCACTTTATTATTTTCTGCAATATCCACAGTTACCCCTGCCGGAATCGCGATTGGCATTCTTCCTATTCGTGACATGCCCGTACCTCCTATATTTATATTCTAAATTTCGTTATAGCCGATACGCCAACTACCGCCAACGCATCATTACCAGTTCCCACCAACATTCAACCAATGCACCCTTCACCGGTTCAGCCAGCATCCCAACGCCAGCCACCAAACCCAGTTCCCGCCAGTGCACCGGAAGAACGTGAACGTTCTTCCCAAACAAAACATAGTGTTTCTTAGGCAATGTCCTTTATTGCCTTAGAAACTCTTTTTAGCAGTTCGCCTTGCGAACTGTTTGTTACCAGACGAATGCTAAAACTTCTCCGCCTACATTCAGTTCCCTGGCCTTTTTATCTGTAATAACGCCCTGGTTCGTAGAAATGATTGCCACTCCGAGCCCACCAAGTACCCTGGGGAGTTCATCCTTGCCGGCATATACACGAAGCCCCGGTTTGGAAATCCTTTTCAGTCCTGCGATCATTTTCTCATTTTTATCCGCACCGTATTTCAGAGTAATACGGATTGTTTTAAAATTACCGTCATCAATTATATCCATTTTTCTGATGTACCCTTCATCCAAAAGAATCTGTGCAATTGCCAGCTTCATTTTGGAAGACGGAACATCTACTGTATCATGTTTTGCAGTATTCGCATTACGGATTCTTGTAAGCATATCTGCAATCGGATCACTCATTGTCATGATTTAGTTTCCTCCTTCTCCTATTGACTTGAATCATGTTTTACGAACAAAACATGGAGTTGGAACTCCATTTGTTCTGTTACCAGCTTGCTTTCTTAACGCCAGGAATCTGGCCCTTATATGCTAACTCGCGGAAGCAAATTCTGCAAACTCCGTATTTTCTTAAATAAGCATGTGGACGGCCACAAATTTTGCAGCGGCTATATGCCCTTGTAGAGAACTTAGGTTTACGCTGCTGTTTTATTTTCATTGCTGTTTTAGCCATGAATCTTCCTCCTCTTATTTTGCAAACGGCATATTGAATAATCTTAACAATTCACGGGCTTCTTCGTCTGTCTTTGCCGTTGTAACAATGATAACATCCATACCTCTAACCTTGTCAATTTTATCATATTCGATTTCGGGGAAAATAAGCTGTTCTTTGATACCAAGCGCATAATTTCCTCTTCCGTCAAATGAATTGGGATTTACGCCCCTGAAGTCACGTACACGGGGTAAAGCCAGGTTAACCAGACGGTCAAGGAACTCATACATCCTTTCCCCGCGGAGTGTAACCTTACATCCGATAGGCATTCCTTCTCTTATTTTGAAATTAGCGATAGAATGCTTAGCTTTTGTAACCACAGCTTTCTGGCCGGTAATCGTTTCCATATCTTTTACCGCAGATTCCAGAACTTTCGCATTTTCTTTTGCTTCGCCAACGCCCATATTTAAAACAATCTTTTCGAGCTTGGGCACTTCCATAATATTCTTATATCCAAACTTTTTGATCATAGCATCCATGATCTCGTCTTTATACATCGTTTTAAGTCTGCTCACGCGCCTAAACCTCCTTCCTTAGAATTAATCAATAACTTCCCCTGTTGATTTTGCAAAACGTACTTTTTTGTCATTCTCAAATTTGAAACCGATTCTGGTCGGTTTTCCTTTGTGCAGGTACATAACGTTTGATATATCAATAGGAGCTTCTTTTTTCACGATTCCACCATTCTGGTTAGCTGCAGAGGGCTTCATATGCTTTGTAATCATATTGATGCCTTCTACCAGTACTCTGCCATTTTTCCTGTCAATGGAAACAACTTTTCCTTCTTTACCATTGTCCTTGCCGGCGATAACTCTTACGGTGTCGCCCTTCTTAATTTTCAATGTAGCCATTCCGGCACCTCCTTACAATACTTCCGGAGCCAGAGAAACAATTTTCATGAACTGTTTCTCACGAAGCTCTCTCGCCACCGGTCCAAAAATACGTGTTCCTCTCGGAGTCTTATCGTCTTTAATAATAACAGCAGCATTTTCATCAAATCTTATATAAGAACCGTCTTTACGGCGTGCGCCTTTTACAGTACGGACAACTACAGCCTTTACTACATCGCCTTTTTTTACAACACCGCCGGGTGTTGCATCTTTAACCGTAGCAACGATGATATCACCGATACGCGCATATCTTCTTGTAGAGCCGCCCATAACCCTGATGCAGAGAAGTTCTTTTGCACCTGTGTTATCAGCAACTTTAAGCCTGCTCTCTTGCTGAATCATACTATTCCTCCATTCTCGCTTTTATAACTTTTTGCCAGCCGTTTATTTCATTTATACGGCATCCATATGGCCTTATATGGCATCTGCATGTTTTCATACGATACCCATATATTCTCATACGGTATTCGCTCGGCATCTATTATCTTGCTTTTTCGATAATTTCAACAAGTCTCCATCTTTTATCTTTGGACAAAGGCCTTGTCTCCATTACTTTTACAGTATCGCCGATATTGCATTCATTCTTTTCATCATGCGCTTTTAATTTATAAGTTTTCTTTACGATTTTCCCGTAAAGAGGATGTTTTACATGGTTTTCAATAGCCACAACAATCGTTTTGTCCATTTTGTTGCTGGTCACTTTTCCAGTACGTGTTTTTCTCAGATTTCTTTCCACAGTCGATTCTCCTTTCTAACAAACAAGTTTCATACTTACCGGCTATTACTCAGCTTTTTGTTTCTGTGTGATAACCGTCTGGATTCTGGCAATGTTCTTTCTTACCTCTTTAATCCTGGCTGTATTGTCCAACTGGTTTGTTGCATTTTGGAATCTCAAATTGAAAAGTTCTTTTTTAGCAGCTACTAATTCCTGTGCCAGTTCTGCAGCTGATTTTGTCTTTAAATCTTCTACATACTTCTTAGTTTTCATTTGATGCACCGCCTTCCAAGTCTGCTTTAGAGACAATTTTACATTTACATGGAAGCTTGTGTGTTGCAAGACGTAATGCTTCTTTAGCGATTTCCTCGGATACACCGGCAATCTCAAACATTACACGCCCCGGCTTAACAACTGCTACCCAGTATTCCAAAGTACCTTTTCCGGAACCCATACGTGTTTCTGCTGGTTTCGCTGTGACTGGTTTGTCAGGGAAAATTTTAATCCAAACCTTACCGCCACGCTTGATATAACGCGTCATAGCGATACGGGCTGCTTCTATCTGGTTGGACTTAATCCAGCATGGCTCTAATGCTACAATACCGTACTCACCGTAAGAAATCTTGTTGCCACGGGTCGCTTTACCTCTCATAGAACCACGGAATTGTTTACGACGTTTTACTCTTTTAGGCATTAACATTATTTATCGCTCCCTTCCTCCGAAGATACCTTTTCTTCGTTTTTGTTCTTAGTAGGAAGTACTTCACCCTTGTAAATCCATACTTTTACACCAACTTTACCATAAGTTGTGTCGGCTTCTGCAAAGCCATAATCAATATCCGCCCTCAGCGTCTGAAGGGGAATGGTTCCCTCGCTGTAGAACTCTGTACGTGCCATATCGGCGCCGCCCAGACGTCCGGAGCAGGCTGTCTTAATTCCAAGCGCTCCCGCTTTCATCGTTCTTCCCATGCAGGATTTCATCGCACGTCTGAAAGATACACGGTTTTCCAACTGCTGCGCAATATTTTCCGCCACGAGCTGGGCATCCTTATCCGGTCTCTTGATTTCCTTAATATCCACCAGAACTTTCTTATCCGTAAGCTTGGAAAGTTCTTTCTTCGTCACTTCAATTTCCGCACCGCCCTTGCCGATAACAACACCCGGTTTTGCTGTGTAGATGATGATTTTAACTCTGTCAGATGCTCTTTCAATTTCGATCTTTGAAATGCCGGCGCTGTATAATTTCTTCTTAATGAATTTTCTTATCTTGTAGTCTTCAATCAGGAAGTCTGAAAACTCAGCATCAGCATACCATCTGGAATCCCATTCTTTAATAATGCCGACCCTTAAGCCGTGAGGATTAACTTTCTGTCCCATGAATAACCTTTCTCCTTTCTTTATCTTGCATCAAGCACAACTGTGATATGGCTCGTTTTCTTTTCGATCCTGTAAGCCCTGCCCTGTGCCCTCGGTCTTACTCTTTTCATTGTAGGCCCTTTGTTTGCAAAACACTCTGCTATATAAAGATTTTCCGGATTCGGGTATTTCGTCGGATCCTGGCTATATTTGTATTCAGCATTTGCAATCGCCGATTCCAATAATTTTTTAATAACGCCTGACGCATATCTGGGATTATATTCCAAAATACCTAAGGCGGTAGTTACATCCTTGCCCCTAATGGCATCGAGAACGAAACATGCTTTCTGAACAGGAATCCTAGCGTAAGATAACTTAGCTGAAGGCCTGACATCTTTCTGCGCATTTCTTTCCCTCTTAATCTGGCTTCTATGTCCTTTTGCCATTTTTTTGCTCCTCCTTCCAAATTATCTTACTTTCGATTTCTTTTCGTCTTTCCCATGGCCCCTGTAAGTCCTGGTTGCAACAAACTCACCCAGCTTATGGCCAACCATATCTTCTGTAACATATACAGGCACATGCTTTCTTCCATCATGAACTGCAAATGTATGCCCTACAAATGAAGGGAAAATCGTAGACCGGCGGGACCAGGTTTTGATTACCTGTTTCTGTCCTGCTGCATTCATAGCATCTACTTTTTTCAGCAGGCTTGCGTCTGCGAATGGCCCTTTTTTCAGTGATCTGCCCATTGTTCTTCCTCCTATTATTTAATGCTTCTGCCGTCTCTTCTTCTAATAATCAACTTATCGGACGCTTTTTTCTTCTTACGTGTCTTAAGGCCAAGAGCAGGTTTGCCCCAAGGTGTACTCGGCCCCGGACGCCCGATACCAGTCTTGCCTTCACCACCGCCGTGCGGATGGTCATTCGGGTTCATAACAGAACCACGTACCGTAGGACGGATGCCCATATGGCGTTTACGCCCTGCTTTACCGATGTTGATTAAGTTATGGTCTGCATTTCCCACAACACCAATTGTTGCGCGGCAAACAATAGGCACCATTCTCATTTCGCCGGAAGGCAGCCTGAGGGTTGCATATTTTCCTTCTTTCGCCATTAACTGTGCGCTGTTCCCTGCGGAGCGAACCATCTGCCCGCCTTTTCCGGGATGCAGCTCAATATTGTGTACCTGTGTACCAACCGGAATATTTTCAAGAGGCAGGCAATTGCCGATTCTCACTTCAGCTTCCGGGCCATTCATAACGGTCATACCGTCTGTCAGCCCCTGAGGTGCGAGAATGTAGCTTTTCTGCCCATCATGATAGCAAATCAGCGCGATATTGGCTGTCCTGTTAGGATCGTATTCGATGCCGATTACTTTTGCCGGAATGCCGTCTTTGTTCCTCTTAAAATCAATAATCCTATATTTTCTCTTGTGTCCGCCCCCGCGATGCCTTACTGTAATTTTACCCTGATTATTACGTCCAGCCTTTTTGCTCAGCGGAGCGCAAAGAGATTTCTCAGGAGTTTTCTTTGTGATTTCGGAATAATCCGAACCCGTCATATGTCTTCTGGACGGTGTATATGGGTTATATGTCTTAATTCCCATGATTTCAGTCTCCTTTACTTTAGCTTTGCGCGGCTATCTTTCAGCCGCATACATTCTTATTGCTTCCCTATGGCCTTTTTTACAGACCTGCAAAAATTTCGATTTCCTTGCTGTCATCCGTCAGCCATACAATCGCTTTTTTCGTCTTTGCGGTTCTGCCATATGTCATGCCGCGTCTTTTTTTCTTGCCGGCCAGGTTCATGGTGTTGACCTTTTTCACCTTTGTTCCTTCAAACATTTTTTCCACAGCATTTTTAATCTGTGTTTTGTTTGCTTCCGTATGAACCAGAAACGTATATTTCTTTTCGCTCATACCAGCCATACTCTGCTCGGTGATAACCGGTTTGAGGATTACATCATAATATTGAATGTTTGCCATTATGCGTACACCTCCTCGATATTGGCTACCGCTTCTTTTGTCAAGATTACGGTATCGTATTTCATGATATCATAAACACTGATTACGCTCTTTACTTCCCTTGTTTCCCCAGACTTTTCAACTACCACATATGAAACGCGGACAGTGGGGATATTCCTTGCGGACAGTATTACGTTTTTATCAATCGACCCTGTTACTACAAGCGCCTTGCTCACCTTCAGGTTATCCAGCATTTTCTGGAACTCTTTTGTTTTGATTTCATCCATTTTCAGTTCATCGAGAACTACGAGTTTCCCTCCCTGAACCCTGCTTGTCAGCGCGGAACGAACAGCTGCCTGTTTTTCCTTCTTGTTCAGTTTAAAGGAATAGTCTCTCGGCACCGGAGCAAAAACAACACCGCCGCCCTTCCACTGGGGAGCCCTTGTTGAACCCTGCCTTGCATGGCCGGTTCCCTTCTGTCTCCAAGGTTTCTTACCGCCGCCGGAAACTTCAGAACGTGTTTTTGCCTTCTGTGTTCCCTGACGTTTATTCGCAAGCTGCTGTACCACCGACATATGCACCAGATGTTCATTTATTTCCACACCGAACACCGCATCGTTTAAGTCGATTTTACCAACTTCCTTGCCTTCCATATTATAAACAGATACGTTTGCCATCTGAATGGTCCTCCTTTCGCCCGCTAAAGATTAACCTTTAACGGTTTCTTTTATTGTCACTAGAGCTTTCTTCGGTCCCGGCACTGCGCCTTTGATAAGAATCAGATTCTTCTCTGCATCTACACGTACAACTTCAAGGTTCTGTACGGTAACTTTTACGCAGCCCATATGTCCGGGCATCCCTTTTCCTTTGAACACACGGCTCGGCGAAGAGCAGGCGCCGTTGGAACCCTGATGACGGTGGAATTTGGAACCATGGGTCATAGGACCTCTGTGCTGTCCATGCCTCTTAATAGCACCCTGGAAACCTTTACCTTTGGATATAGCCGATGCATCCACTTTATCGCCGGCTGCAAATATATCCGCCTTAATCTCGTTACCCAATTCATATTCTTCGGAATTCTCAAACTTGAATTCCCTTACATATCTCTTGCCGGAAACGCCAGCTTTGTCAAAATGCCCTTTCATAGCTTTAGTTACGCCATGTCTGTGGAACACTTCTTTTCTGCCGCCCTTGTCTTTGTTAATGATTTTGTCCTTTTTGTCAACAAAACCAACCTGAACTGCTTTATAACCATCATTTTCCACTGTTTTCACTTGGGTTACATAGCAAGGTCCTGCCTGAAGCACCGTTACAGGTATCAGCGAACCGTCTTCGTTGAAGATTTGAGTCATTCCGACTTTTGTTGCTAAAATTCCTTTTTTCATTTCTACCTCCTGTTTATTCTACAGCGGCCTGGCCCTCCAAACCCATGCCTGTACCATCTGGCATATCCGGCTTTTTGCGGCCATGCATACTAGTAGGGGTCTATTGGTTTTTCATTAATAAGGAAGACTTTTCCCCTTCATTTGAAACGAAGTTTATTTCGTCTTCATTTTAATGTCGATATACACGCCTGCAGGCATCTCAAGCCTTTGCAGTGCATCCACCGTCTTCGGCGTAGGTGTGATAATGTCGATTAATCTCTTATGCGTCCTCTGTTCGAACTGTTCCCTGGAATCTTTGTATTTGTGGACAGCCCTAAGGATAGTCACTATCTCCTTCTTTGTAGGAAGGGGTACCGGCCCGCTCACCTGAGATCCGTTTTTCTTAACTGTTTCAATGATTTTTTTGGCAGATGCATCCACTAAGTGATGATCATAAGCTTTTAAGGTAATCCTCATTACTTGATTTGCCATAAAAAAAGTCGCCTCCTTTTCGCACTTTTTAATCCTTAAGTACGACAAGCGGTGACTGTACACTCGTCCGTGTGTGTCCTGTCAAATGAAATACTGCATCGCTTTCCAGGAATTCCTTTTGCCATTCCGCAGCCTATCTTACAACTGCTTCCTGCCTTTCACACACCGTTACACTACTGCTAAGTAACATTATTGTCTGTACAGTGACTTGTCGTCAGTTTCTTCCCGCCGGCTTGCCGGCTCTTTGACATTCGCTCCACGGAAAAACCTGCCTCGGAGGGCAGCAACCTCACGTTTCACAGCTATCATGCCACAGCAATTGATAGTATACACGATGTTTTGTAGAAATGCAAGTACTTTTTTATATTTTTTACATTCTATTTATTACATTGTTACTGTTTGCGAATGGGTGCGGGCTGAACTTACCCATTCAATGTATCATCGCAATAGCCGCCAGCACCATCCCAATCCCCAGCGCGCCGACCGCGCTGATCCCTTCATTATATATAACCGCCCCCAGCAGGGTAGCCACTACCGGCTCAATGGATGCGATAACGGAAGCTTTCCCCGCTTCCATATAGCTTAGCCCCAAGGTATATACAAAGTAAGGGGCTACGGTTGTTAATATAATAAGGAAGAAGGTCATCAGCGTCAATTCTATATTCCCCGAAAAGCAATCCGACAGCTTCCTCCCGCTGATAAAAGGTATGCCCGCTATCCCCGAAAACAAAAAAGTATACAGAGTAATCGTGGCAGAACTGTACCCCCTTTCCAGCGCATATCTGCTGAATATGCTGTACAGGGCATATCCAACCCCGGCACCCAGGCCCGTCAGGATGCCCAAAGGAGAAATCGCCAGTTCCTGTCCGGCTATCCCAGTCACCAATATGCAGCCAAAAAAGGCCAGAAGCAAAGCCAGAACTTTCCGCCCTGTCAGCTTTTCCTTAAAGAGGAATGCCGCCATGAGCATGACGAAAACCGGTGCAGTGTACAGAAGGATTGCCGCTACGGAAAGCGAAGCCAGCGTAATTGTTTTGAAGTAGCAGAAACTGAAAAACGCCACGCTCATAATCCCCGTTCCAAGAAAGCACCAGATGTCTTTGAGCCGTATTCGAAATGCATTCCTTTTAAATATCATCAAAAGCAAAGCGACGCAAAAAAAGGTCACCTGACATCTCAGTCCTACGATTTCCATGGAATCTAATCCATATTGGTCCAACATCCTTACGAGAAGCCCCATGCATCCCCACATAGTCCCCGCCGCGACAATAAATAAAGGGGCTATTTTCTTCATCCTTTTTGCAGCCATATCTTTTCGCCGTCTTCCTGCCCGCTCCGTCTACTTTTTCATCTTTACATCATCAAACTCCCTCAGCATTTCCGCATCCGGCGCCGGGGTAAGCAGGCTGACCGCCACAATTGCCGCAAGGCTCAAAGCAAATCCTACAGCCAATGAATACAGACCCGTCACCGCCCCCAATGTCTGTCCGGATACAAAGGGTATGTAATCCCACACGATAACCGTCAGGGCACCTACCGCGATACCGGCTACCGCACCTTGCAGATTGGTGCGTCTCCAATATAAAGACATGAGCACCGTAGGGCCAAATGCAGAACCCAAGCCCGCCCAGGCATTGGAAACCAGCCCCATAATGGAACTGTTGGGGTTCAATGCGATGATATAGGCCAGCACTGCGATAACCAATACGGTAATGCGGCTTATCCGCAGAACCGTTTTATCATCCGCATCCTTTTTGACTACTCCTTTAAAGATATCCTCCGCCATACTGGAAGCGCTTACCAGAAGCTGGGAATCCGCCGTGGACATAATGGCCGCCAGAATGCCGCACAGGAAAATCCCCCCTATAATAGGCGCCTTAACATCCTGAGTGAATAATTTTATAATCATATGAATAAATACGTTTTCTTCCGCGCCGTCCGTCAACAGTTCCGGATACAGATAAGCGCGGCCAATCACGCCGATAATTACAGCGAACAGAAGAGACAGAGCCACCCAGCCGATGGCAATCCCTTTAGATTTTTTCAGTTCCTTCTCATCCCTCACCGCCATAAAACGCACCAGGATATGGGGCATCCCGCAATAGCCCAATCCCCATGCAAGCTGGGAAATGATATCCACCGCACTGTATGTTCCGATTCCGTCATTCACAAGACTTAAGAATCCGGCCGCGCCGCCCACTGCACCGCTGCTTTCCAGAAGATTAGCCACGTTTCCGGTTCCCACAATTCCCCAGGCAGCTAAAGGCACTACCAGCAACCCGATAAGCATTAGATTCCCCTGGATAAAATCGGTCACACAAACCGCAAGGAAACCGCCCATGAAAGTATAGAGCAAAATAACAATTGCGCCTATAGTCAAAGCCATCCGATAATCCAGCCCGAACACTGAATGGAAAAGCTTCCCCCCGGCCGCCAGTGCCGATGCCGTATAGACTAAGAAAAAGATAACAATCGTTATTGATGAAATCAAAAGGAGTATCCTTTTTTTGTCATGGAATCTGTTTTCAAAGTATGTAGGCAGCGTCAGGGAATTATTGGCTCGTATTGTATATCTGCGCAATTTGCCGGATATGAACAGCCAGTTACAGACCGTACCGATAAACAGGCCGATGGCAATCCATGACTGCCCCGTTCCCAGCGCATAAACGCTGCCCGGCAGCCCCATCAAAAGCCACCCGCTCATATCCGAGGCCTGTGCCGACAATGCCGCCACAAACCCGTTTAACTGCCTTCCGCCGAGGAAATAATCCTCCGCGCTGTTATTCTTCTTCGCATATACTGCCCCTATCGCTATCATCATCAGCAAATACAAGGCAAATGCTATAATTATCCAGACTAATGAATTACCCATTTTTTCTCCTTATTCCAGTTCCGCAAGTGCCCTCCCAGTACCCTTTCTTCTCGCGGAGCAATTTCCCGTCTGCTTCGCAGCCATGAAAGTCTCCGGGGACCTGTCCAGGCACTTGCTGTTTTCCAGTTTCTTAGCTTATGTATACAATAATACCGGTTGCGCATACCTTTAGATTATACTGTATGGCACGCTTGAAGTCAATACGTTAATGTGGTAATGTAAAAAATCGGGTAACAGTTCAGCCCAGGACTTTGCACTTGCTGCAAAGTCCGTACAAGCACGTCAATTTAGCCAAAACAGAATCTGCCCCTCGCCGAAGGCGATTTGGAATGGGCAGATTCCGTAACAGGGAAGCCGAAGGCTGAACTGTTACAAAATCGGTAACAGTTCAGTCCAGGACTTTGCACTTACTGCTGCAAAGCAGTACTTTTAAAAAAGTCCGTACCAATGTGTAAATGCGACAAGGAATCCGGCCCTTTTGCCGCAGCAAAACTCGAAATGGCCGGATTTCAGTGGTGGTAATTTATTTGCTCCCGTCTTTACCAATCAATACCTTCTTTCCGCAGAAAGCAAAACCATATTTCCGTATGCGCTCTTCCGGGATTCCTTTGGCAATAAGGCTGGACTGGTAACCCTTTTCTTTTATTTGCCGGAGGGCATTGCGCACTGTATCGGACAATTCCTTCTCGTCCTCCTCCTGCACTTTAAACTCCATCAGGATGCCGTCGTTGGAGGCAATGCCGCCTTCCGCCATCCTGGGCTCCAGCATGACATCATACCTGCCGAAGCCGCTTTCGCGGTTGGAGGTAATCACATATCTGTCCGACAGTTCCACCATCAGCCCCAGCACGAACCCATGGTAAAAGCATTCCGGCCTTTTCCCCGAAGGCCCCCTCCCGGTATCAAAGCTGCTGAACATTTCTATGGAGACCCTGTTCATGTAGACATTCATCGCCTTTATGTCGTCTAACAGGAGGGCGCGGATGAAGTCATTGTAATCCTCGCTCCCGGAAAACCAGTCCTGCACCATATCCGCAAACATAATATGGACTTCCTTGTTGGTCAGAGCCAGCTCATACCGCATATGCCCTGACCTTTCTTCGAAAGCCTTCCCCGAAACCTTTAGGTAGCCGCTGGCTAAGAGCAGGCTCCAGACCGCGTTCTTCTTCTCGTTCAGCTGGTTATATACAATCTGCTCATCGATTTCCATACAGAGGGATTTTTCATTCAGCAGGTCCTCAAAAGCCTTTTTAATGTTCGGGCTTCCCTCCTTAATCAGCTTCCCAACTAGCTTATTGCTGCTGGAATTGGCCCAGTAGGCTCCCACCCTTTTTTCGTCCAGGAAATTAATGATAGACCAAGGGTTATAAATATCCTTCCTTTCCCCAAAAGAAAAACCATCATACCAGTTTTTTACATTCTGTTCCTGGCCAGACAGGCCATACTCTTTCAGCGCCGCAAACACTTCCCCCTCTGTAAACCCAAAACAATCCGCATACTTTTTAGAAGTTGTTGTCACCACTTCCAGGTTATTTAAATCTGAAAAAATAGATTCTGATACTTCGTAAGAAGTATTGCTGACCCGTGTAATCCCCGTCATAACTGCCCGTTCCAAATAAGGGTTCGTTTTAAATGTAGAATTAAACAAATTTCTGGTAAAAGCTACCAGTTCATCCCAATAACCGTTTACGTATGCTTCCTGCATAGGTGTATCGTATTCGTCCAGCAGGATAATCACTTTTTTCCCATAATATCTGCCAAGGAAATCCGACAAAGTTCTCAGCGATGCCGCCGCTTCGCTGTCCGACATTTCTACAGAAACTTTCTGATAAAATGCCTTCTCCTTCTCATTGAGCAACATTCCTTCCAACAAATAATCGTTTTTATTATACTGCTCCTCTATCACCCGGCAAATGCTCTCTCTGGCACCCGCATAAGAATTCTCTTTGATGCCCGCAAAACTGACAAAGAGAACCGGATACGTTCCCTGTATTTCTCTATATGTCTCATATTCCCATACGTTAAGTCCTTGAAACAGACTCCCCCTGCCCGAATAATTAACGGAAAAGAATTTCTCTAACATACTCATATTCAAAGTCTTTCCAAACCGCCTGGGCCGCGTAATCAATGTCACCTCATCCTTTGATTCCCACCATTCCCGTATAAATTTGGTCTTATCTATATAAAAAATATTATTTACCCTGACTTTTTCAAAATCTTGGTTTCCGATACCTATTGCCCTAGCCATAATTTATCTCCTTCTACATAATCCACAGCAAAATGCCTTTCCCCCTGTCACAATTGTATCATACATTCCTTTGCCTTCAAACATATTCTGCAGCAATTTAGCCTTTCGGATTCTTTGTCACATCTACACATTCGTGTGTCAAACTATTGCCATATTCTTTCAACAGAAAATAGAATGGGTGAGCAAACTGCTGTAATATATGATATAATGATTTCTGGCTAATAACAATATACTATTGAAACAATAAAAGGAGAATAAGCAAAATGTGGACAGCCAATAACTGGAAAGATTATGAAGTTTTAGACACTTCCTGCGGGGAGAAGCTGGAGCGGTGGGGAAAATATCTTTTAGTGCGCCCCGACCCCCAGGTCATATGGAATACGCCGAAGAAAAATCCGGGATGGAAAAAAAAGAACGGACATTATCACCGCAGTTCCAAAGGCGGCGGCGAATGGGAATTTTTTAATCTGCCGGACGAATGGAGCATCCACTACCGGGAGCTCACTTTCCGTCTGAAACCTTTCAGCTTTAAGCATACCGGGCTTTTCCCGGAACAAGCCGCCAATTGGGATTGGTTTGCCGCCCTGATTCGCGGCTCCGGGAAACCCGTAAAAGTCCTGAACTTATTCGCTTATACCGGCGGTGCCACCCTGGCCGCTGCCAAAGCCGGCGCCAGCGTCACCCATGTGGACGCTTCCAAAGGCATGGTCACCTGGGCAAAGGAAAATGCCATCGCCTCCGGCCTTGGGGATGCCCCCATCCGATGGCTGGTGGATGACTGCGTGAAATTCGTGGAGCGGGAAATCCGCCGGGGCAATACTTATGATGCCATTATTATGGACCCGCCTTCCTATGGCAGAGGACCTAAAGGGGAAATATGGAAAATAGAAGAAAGCATCTTCCCTTTTATTGAACTGACCGCAAAGATCCTCTCCAGGGATGCCCTCTTCTATTTGGTGAATTCCTATACCACCGGGCTGCAGCCCGCCGTATTGTCCTATATGATAAATACTGCCATCGTTCCTGCCTTCGGCGGCCATGTTGCGGCGGATGAAATCGGCCTTCCCGTCACGGAAAGCGGACTCGTCCTCCCATGCGGCGCTTCCGGGCGGTGGCAGTGCAAGTAAGAGTCTCCGCAGCAGCCGCAGCATATTCGGCCTCGCCCATTGCCCACGGAAACCGGCAGTTTTGCGGGTGTTCATCGACCTGACATTTTAGAATCTCCCATAAGGAACGCCGCCGCAGCACAATCCGCCTCCGCCGCAGCAAAAATTGCAGATTAAATTGGCAATGCATATTTTCATACATACATTCCCGCTGCCGGCATAGGGATTCCCGTAAGCGTATTGCCTCTGCCTGTACTGGGTTCCGCCGTTTTCGAACCGGTACACCAGATTCCGGTAATCCATATTCCCTGGCTCCATTGAGGCTGCCCGTTTGGCGTGCTCCATAGCCGCCACCGTATTCCCCAGCCCCGCATGGGCCAGGGCACTGTAATAAAACCACCTGGCTCCCCTATCGTCCATATCATCCAGCACATTCCGCGCTTCTTTATAATATCCGTTCCTTACGTAATTTCCTGCCGCCCTTAAATGCCCGTCTTCCTCATAACCGGTATTGCTGCCAAAACCGCCGAAACTTCCGAATCCGCCAAAGCCTCCGAAACTGCCAAAACCTCCAAAGCCGCCATACCCGCCGCCTTCGCCCTGCCCATATCTGGCATTCCCGTAACCTGTACCCCTTCCGTATCCGGTATTTCCATAGCCGGAGTTTCCATAGCCTGTATTTCCAAACCCCTCCGTCCGTTCTTTCACAATTTGCTGGTACGCTTCCTGAATTTGCTTAAACTTTTCTTCCGCCTGCGCTTTATTGGGATTATTTACATTGGCATCCGGATGGTATTTCCTGCTCAGCGCCCTGTATGCTTTTTTGATTTCATCCTCGGAAGCATCCCTCGATACCCCCAAGACTTCATACGGATTGTTCATTTTCCTTCGCCTGTTCCTTTTCTGCAGATTCCCGCTCGGCCCTTACTTTCTCGTAACGATACCACACGCCGGAATATATGATATTCCGCAAAATTTCTATATTTTCCAAAATAGGCAGCTTTTCAAATTCCTTGGAGCATTCCGCCATCAGCAATGTTAAAATGCTCTTGCACTGTTCCTCAAAATCCGGCGTTTCATATATTTCTTTCAGCGGATTGTAGCTGCCTGTCTTTAAGTCTTTCCCTATATCTTCGTATGCATCGCACAAATAAATAAATTTCCCCAAATACAGCCCCATACGGTAAAGGTTCTCTTTCCAGACATCTTCTTTGCAGACAAGAATCTCCGCCATTACTTTTCCAAATAACCGGGCCATTTTGTCTACATCCCGGCATCCCGCTTTCTCTTCCTTCCCAAGTTCCCCCATCAGCTTTTCGATTTTCCGTATTTTCTTCCCGTAGATGCCTTCCAGCCTCCCATATCCCTTTGATAAGAGACCTGCATATGCTTTCTGTCTGTACTTCCTGTCATCCTTCCAGTCATCCATACATTTATAATAGGAAAGCAGCAGATTCATATCTGCCGCATATTCCGTATATTCATTCATTTTAATCTTATGCTTCTCAAAAGGATGGGCCGCGCATTTACAGCTTCCCGTTATTTCTTCCGGCTCATAAAGACCCGTCAGCAGCAATATTACAAATGTCATATCATAAGATAATGTCAACTGCCCCGCCAGCCCGTACTTCTCCTTCAGTTTCCGGCATAAGCCGCAATAATATGCGTGGTAAATATCAAATTCCTTGAATTTCATATCTCCCTTATTGACTATCACATAACCGAACACGATAACACCCCTTTAGCAGACATTTTCAAACGATTGTATTAAGGTAATTATTATCGTAATGCTTTCCTTATAGGATAGCAATAAACGGAAAATTAAAAATTTATAAAAAAATTTTATCCGTATAAGACAAAAACAGCCCCTTTTGGCTAAAAATAAACATTTTCCTGCTATATTCCCTGTTAATCACCAAAAATAAATCTTCTTCCGAGGCCAGAATCCGCCCCTCGCCATCCACATACCAGGTATGCAGCGCCAAATCGTCCAGGGAAAAAATATCTTCGGTCATCGTAAAGGAATCCCCTGCCTGAAAGGCCTTCCCCTCCAATATCTCCGGCGAAAAACAATTTCCCGTCCTTTCCACAAGCTTCCTTATCCTCTCCGCAAATTCCTCCGCCTGCCCCTCCTGCCCATTGGCATATATTTTTACATTTCTTTTTCCCTTAAGCAGCCCTAACAGTTTTTCATCCGAATGCACCACTGGGAATATCTTATCCTCTTCCGCTTTCCCCATCCTGCCGTGGACCGCATCGTCATAGGCATACATCACCGTCTTCGCCCTGTTCTCCTCCCCCAGGTATAAGTCATTGTACACCACATCGAAAATGCCCCCCAGGAAAGCCGTACACATGTCTTCCCTCTTCTCTTTCGGGGTATATTTCATAAAAAAGCGAATCCAGTTACGCCATGCATAATAGAGCGGAAAGGTGTTGACGCTCTCCTTTTTCGCCCCCATGGAATGCAGTATCTTGGAGCTGCCCACGGATGCCACTTTAAAGCCTGCCAGATTACACCGGATTCCCCACTCCGTATCGTCCCAGTAAAGGAAATTCTCTTCCGGCAGCGGTCCAATCTCCCGGATTAAAGATGCCCTCACCAACACGGAGCAGGCCGCCACCGCATCCGAATAAACCACTTCCGGCATGGAGCCGTCCTCCCTTAGCCCGGAATATTTCGCTTCGCAGCAATACTCTTCCCAGACGATATCAATCCCGAACTGCTGCACATAATCCGGATTTTCCATATGATACACCTTGGAGCCCGCCATGCCGGCCTCAGGATGCCCCTCCAGGAAGGCATACAATTCCCCCACCGCATTCTCATCTACCAACACATCATTATCCAGGCACCAGATATATTCGTATCCCTGTTCCAGCGCATGGCGTATTCCACGGTTAAATCCGCCGCTCCCCCCCAGGTTCTCCCCATTCTCCAGCAGCTTCACCTGCTCTCCAAACCGTGCCCGGATACATTCCGGGGAGCCGTCCGTAGAAGCGTTGTCCACAACAATAATATCAAAATCCCGGAAAACCGACTCCGTCACGCTCTGGATGCACTCCGTCACATAATCCTTCTTATTATAATTACAGATAACCGCCGCTACCTTCTTCATTTTGTTTCTCCCATTTTTCCATGATTTCAGTTGCCCCATTGCCTCTCTATATATACATCCCTCATATACAAACTTTTTTCATTATACCCAATTGCCTTCCTTAACACAACTGGTAATCGCATTATATACAGGACTTTTTGTAACAGTTCAGCCTTCGGCTTCCCTGTTACGGAATCTGCCCATTCCAAATCGCCTTCAGCGAGGGGCAGATTCTTTCGTGGCTAAATAATATGTTTTTTTACCGTTGTCTCACTAATCCCCAGTTCCATTGCAATCTCCTTATTGCATAGGCCCTTGCACACCTGTACTGCCACCTCCACTTCCCTCCTCGTCAATCCCAGTTCCAAAAAACGCAAGTATGCTTCCCCGGCCGTCCACGCTTTTTTCTCCTTCTCCCGCCGTCCATTCCGGCCGTTCCCTTCCTCCCCCTTCCTATCCTGCCCATTCGCCCACTGCTGTTCTATCCACTCATTTTCCTTCTTTGCCCTATCATTGCCGAACACGACCCAGATGCATCCCCCATACAACAAGGGGCGCAAATTCAGGGCCATTTCCCGCATCAGCATTTCTTGCAGCCGGCGGCCTGATTCCGCCCACTGCCGCCCTTCCATCCCTCTGTCGGACAGCATGATGAATATCAGCACAAAAGCTTCTATTTTGAGTTATTCGGCCAAAGCTATTGGTTCAGCCATTGTTCAAACATCATAGCGCTCCCAACCCCTTACCTGTGCCTTGAAGAGAAGATACCTCATTTATTGTAAAAAATCCATACTCCCATGGTAGTATTTTAGTAGTATTATTGCACATATCACGCAAAAGAGCACAAAAAAGAGTTGGCCAAACGGCCAACTCCAAAAAAATGCTCTTACTATTAATTCCTATTGCCGGAATAGTGAAATCCTTACAGCGAAAAGTCAAAATTCTGGCCAACGTTTCGTTCCGCTGCCGACATCATGACTCCTCCCATATCCGATTCCACTACCTGGTCAATCAATCTCCTGAGTTCATCCCACGAACTTGCAGTCACCGTTACTTTATTGGTCTTATCCAGCCGCCAGGCTTCCCCGCTTTCCTCAGCTTTTGCGGACTCCATGCGCCTCTCGGCTGCATTTTCTTCTGCCCGTTTTTTCTCCGCCTGCTTTGCGGCCTGCTTCTTCGCCGCCGCATTTTCTTCTTTCCTCGTGGCTATCCTTTCCCTCTGTTTCGCCAGAGATTTGTCCACCACTGCAAAGAAGGAAGCATTCCCATGGTCATCAAAGGTCATTCCAAAAGAACTTACTTTGCCGGCATTCGCCCCTAAGTTCTGCTTCATCAGCTGCATCTGCGAAGTGGCATTGTTTAAAATGCCTTCATATTTCTTGCGGTATTCCTCATCCTCCGCCATCCTCTCGATTTTATCCGAGTCGATGAGCACGAGCAGTTCCTTACTGCTGGCATACATCCCTTTATTTCTTTCCACTTCCGCCTTCTTATCCGGGGAAATAAGGACAAACTCCATATTGGAATATTTCTTTTTCAGCTGCTCATAATATTTCAGCGCTTTGTCGCTCAGCTTCGGACTGCCAATCGTCCTTCCGCCCACGTTGTTTAATTTCTCTTCAGCAGCTGTCTGCTGCTTTTTCACCTTTTCATCCTTTGCGGCATAGCTTCTTCCGTTCTGGTACTCCGCCGATGCAATGGAATTCACATAAGCACCCTGATTAATCCCATTCACGCCCATATTGATCATCCTCCTTGAATCTTCTGCTGATTTTCAAAATCCATTTTGAAAATTTACGGTATCTATTGTTTATATCGGCTGCATGATGGGTTTTATTTACAGCTGCCTGGCAGCTTCCATACCTTTCTTTACATTCCGATGCGCAGGCAGAATACGGCCAAAGGAGCATGTCTCCTGCCACAAAGCATCTGAAAATGGATTTTAGCAATATGAAATGCCCCATCTTGTATATTAATGATGGAACAGCCGTATCCCCGTAAACACCATCGCCACCCCATATTTATCACAGCACTCAATCACCGCATCATCCCTTACCGAGCCCCCCGGCTGGGCAATGTATTTCACGCCGCTCTTATATGCCCTTTCGATGTTATCCGAAAACGGGAAAAATGCATCGGAGCCTAACGCCACCCCCTGGTTTCCATCCAGCCATGCCCGCTTTTCTTCCCTTGTGAAAACAGGCGGTTTTTCCTGAAAACGCTTCTGCCATTCCCCTTCCCGGAGCACGTCCTCGTATTCCTCCCCGATATATACATCAATAGCATTATCCCTGTCCGCCCGGCCAAGGGAATCCAAAAATTTCAGTCCAAGCACTTGGGGAGACTGGCGCAGATACCAGTTATCCGCCTTCTGCCCCGCCAGCCTGGTACAATGAATCCTGGACTGCTGCCCTGCGCCGATACCAATGGCCTGCCCGCCTTTTACGTAGCAAACCGAGTTCGACTGAGTATATTTCAAAGTAATCAAGGCAATCTTCAAATCAATCAAAGCCTCTTCCGGGATTTCCGTATTTTTTGTCACCACATGAGACAAAAGCCCGCCGTTAATATCCAGTTCATTCCTCCCCTGCTCAAAGGTAATGCCGTAAACCTGCTTCCTTTCCACTGCTGCCGGAACATAGGATGCATCTATCTGAATCACATTATAATTCCCTTTTTTCTTTTCCCTCAGCAATTCCAATGCCGCCGGAGTATAACCGGGAGCAATCACCCCATCGGATACTTCCCTCTTAATCAAGCGCGCCGTGTCTTCATCACATTCGTCCGACAATGCGATGAAATCCCCAAAAGAAGACATCCTGTCCGCCCCCCTGGCCCTGGCATAAGCACAGGCCAACGGAGAAAGTCCCCCCAAATCATCCACCCAGTAAATCCGGGCCAATGTCTCATCGAGCGGCAATCCCACCGCAGCCCCCGCTGGGGACACATGCTTAAAAGAGGTAGCCGCAGGCAGCCCTGTAGCCTCCTTCAATTCCTTCACCAACTGCCATCCGTTAAACGCATCCAAAAAATTAATATATCCCGGCTTCCCATTCAAAACACAAACCGGCAGTTCACTCCCATCCTCCATATAAATCCTGGAAGGCTTCTGATTCGGATTACATCCATATTTCAATTCCATTTCATTCATATCTCTTATCCTTTCCCCGCATCACTATCTACGGCTGCCATACTATTCTTCACATATAGCCGCTTCCCATCGCTGTCCGCCATTCCCTTACTTCTTATTAACAATTCTTATTCACAATCCTTGTCTCATACTCCCCTGTCTCAATATCAATATACCTTACAAACAGCGAAACCTTATTCTCCTCATTCAGGTTTTCCCACACCATTTTGGCAAATTCATCAATTTCCCCATCAATTTCCACCAGCTTAGGTTCCCCTTCAAAGCTGGGCAGCGGATTGCCGTCATGCATATATGTATGGATAAAATGGCCTTCTCCTGCCGCCGGTGTTTCATAAGCGAACGTATATCTGCTGCAGGAATCCGGGCTGCCGTTATTGCTCTTTAAAATGGACATAGCATAATGATATTCCCCGTTTTCCACTTCCATCACCCCGGAAATCCTGGGCGTGTAATTAGGGGCATCCGGTTCAAACTCACGGTTTCTCAATGACTGCTCAAAAGTCATCCCTGCTTTCAGCCCGTCATATATGGTATCGGTCTGATCCCCATTGGTTACGATAGTCCTCGTTCCCAGCACCCTCACCGGTGCATAAATAATCAGGCTTGGGTCCTCCAGCTTAGAGGCATCGAAAGCCTCTGTCCGGATTCCTTCCCCTTCCGCCGCAAACACACGGTTGCGGCTATTGGAACTTCTCCCCATAATGAAATATGCGGTAACCGCCTTTTTCCCATCCATAGACCTTCCAATTACAATCCCCCTCCCGGGGTAAGCATTGTTTTTCAATTCCTGTTCCAGTGACAATGTCTGCATTTTCCCTCCGTTCTGCCGCTGCCGCGGCCTGCCGATTATCGGTTTTATTTCTCATGAATCTCACTATGCAGTTCCTGCAGGGATTTTAGTTCATTCCCCTTATGTGTCTTAACATAATGAATCCCCTCTGCCGTCACCCTGGCCGCCGCAACGGTAGTAAAATAAGGCACTTTCGCCTTAATCGCCGCTTTTCTAAGATAGCTGTCATCATGGATGCCATCTTTGCCAATAGGGGAGTTCAATACCAGATGGATATCCCCATTGGTAATCATATCCCCAATATTCGGACGCCCTTCATAAAGCTTCTTCACCTTAACAGCCGGAATGCCCGCCGCAGCAATTAAATCATAAGTTCCCCCGGTAGCCACAATTTGGAAGCCGTCTTCCGCAAAGCTCCTGGCCGCTTCTATCACCTCATCTTTGTCCTTGTCGTTAACAGAAATCAGCACTGTTCCTTCCAACGGCAATTTGGACTGGGCAGCCTCCTGGGCTTTGAAGAAAGCTTCCCCATAGGAAGGCGATAAGCCCAGCACTTCCCCTGTGGAACGCATCTCCGGCCCCAGGACCGGGTCTACCTCCTGGAACATATTGAAGGGGAACACTGCCTCTTTTACCCCATAATTGGGAATCTCCTGTTCCTTCAATGCCGGAACCGGGGATGGCCGTCCGGTAATTTCTGCCGTAATGATTTCCGTGGCCAAAGGTACCATACGGATATTGCATACCTTGGAGACAAGCGGCACGGTACGGGAAGCCCTGGGATTTGCCTCCAGCACGAAGACCTTTCCGTTCTCAATGGCATACTGCATGTTCATAAGCCCTTTTACATGCATTTCCTCCGCAATCTTTCTCGTATATTCTTTAATGGTCTCCACATTTTCTTCGGAAATATGTACCGAGGGGATGATACATGCGGAGTCTCCGGAATGAATGCCCGCCAGTTCAATATGCTCCATAACTGCAGGAACAAAAGCATGAATACCGTCGCTGATAGCATCCGCTTCGCACTCCAACGCATGGTTTAAGAAGCGGTCGATAAGTATGGGCCGATCCGGCGTTACCCCTACCGCCGCATCCATATATTCCCTCATGCTTTCATCATCATATACCACTTCCATGCCCCGGCCTCCCAGCACATAGGAAGGGCGCACCATAACCGGATAGCCAATTTCCCCTGCGATGTGAACTGCTTCTTCCACCGTAGTCGCCATACCTGATTCCGGCATAGGGATGTCAAGCTTCTCCATCATTTCCCGGAACAAATCCCTGTCTTCTGCCAAATCGATCACGGAAGGGGATGTCCCCAATATTTTCACGCCGTTCTTTTCCAGTTCCGCTGCCAGATTTAACGGTGTCTGCCCGCCAAACTGGGCGATTACGCCCAAAGGCTTTTCCTTTTTATAAATGCTTAACACGTCTTCCAGCGTCAAGGGTTCGAAATAAAGTTTATCAGATGTATCATAATCCGTCGAAACCGTTTCCGGGTTACAATTTACAATAATCGTCTCAAAGCCCAGCTTCTTTAACGCCATGGATGCATGCACGCAGCAATAATCAAATTCGATTCCCTGTCCAATACGGTTTGGGCCGCCGCCCAGAATCATAATCTTAGGCTTGTCCTCCCTCACCGGGTTTTTATCCTCGCCATTATAGGTAGAATAGTAGTAAGCGCTGTCCTGGGTTCCGCTGACATGAACACCTTCCCATGTCTCCTCCAGTCCCAGTTCCATCCGGCGGCTGCGAATTTCTTCCTCCGGAATCTCCAGCAGCTGGCTTAAATATTTATCCGAAAAACCATCCTTTTTAGCGGCAATCAGCATCGCATCATTGAGCATAGAACCATTCTGCTTCAAAACCTCTTTTTGTTTCAGGATTTCCTCTTCTTCTTCCACCAATTCCTTCATTTGCTCAATAAAGTAAGCTTTTACTTTCGTAATCTCAAAAATTTCCTCCACTGCAGCCCCCTTGCGAAGTGCCTCATACATGAGGAAATGGCGTTCGCTGGAAGGGGTAATCAGACGATGCAGCAATTCTTCTTTTGTCAAAGTATCGAAATCTTTGGCATGTCCCAACCCGTAACGCCCCGTCTCCAAAGAACGGATTGCCTTCTGGAAAGCTTCTTTATAGTTTTTCCCGATGCTCATCACTTCCCCTACGGCCCGCATCTGAGTTCCCAGCTTATCCTCTACCCCTTTGAACTTTTCAAATGCCCAGCGGGCAAATTTAATCACTACATAGTCTCCGTCGGGTACATATTTATCCAATGTTCCGTACTTTCCGCATGGAATTTCCTTCAAGGTCAATCCCGTTGCCAGCATGGCCGATACAAGGGCAATGGGAAAACCGGTTGCCTTTGAGGCTAACGCAGAAGAACGGGAAGTACGGGGATTAATTTCAATAACAATAATACGGTCCGAAACAGGGTCATGGGCGAACTGTACATTCGTTCCTCCGATAACCTGAACGGACTCAACAATCTTATAGGCTTGCTCCTGCAGCCGCTTTTGACACTCTTCGGAAATCGTCAGCATCGGGGCGGCACAAAAAGAATCCCCGGTATGAACCCCCAGAGGGTCGATATTCTCAATAAAGCATACGGTAATAATATTATTCTCCGCATCACGCACCACTTCCAGTTCCAGTTCTTCCCAGCCGAGAATGGATTCTTCCACCAGGACCTGGCCTACCAAACTGGCCTGAAGCCCCCTGGCACAGACTACCTTCAATTCTTCTTTATTATATACCAGCCCGCCGCCGGCGCCCCCCATCGTATAAGCAGGGCGGAGCACCACAGGATATCCCAGCCTTTCCGCGATAGAAAGGGCTTCCTCCACCGAATAGGCCACTTCGCTACGCGCCATTTCAATGCCCAAGCTGTTCATCGTCTTCTTAAACTCTATACGGTCTTCCCCACGTTCGATAGCATCCGCCTGCACGCCAATAATTTCCACCTGATACTTATCCAGGATTCCCGCTTTATTTAATTCTGCGCACAAATTAAGCCCGGACTGTCCTCCCAGGTTGGGAAGCAGGGCGTCTGGGCGTTCCTTTTCAATAATCTGTGTCAGCCGCTCCACATTCAGCGGCTCAATATAAGTTACATCTGCCGTCTCCGGGTCCGTCATAATCGTTGCCGGATTAGAATTTACCAAAACAATTTCATAACCTAGTTTACGAAGCGCTTTGCAAGCCTGCGTTCCTGAATAATCAAATTCACAAGCCTGCCCGATAATAATCGGCCCCGAACCAATAATTAGTACTTTATGGATATCTGTCCTCTTAGGCATAAAAAACCTCCTGTGTTACCTGTCTGCTTGTTGCTGTCATAACGATTTTGCCGTAACTATTCGGGCAAGTCCGAACCGTTATGGTGCAGGCTCATTCCCGTTCGCCTACAGCGAAAAAGCCCACACTGGCAAACCATCATTTTCTCACAGTTCGCGCAGCAAGTGCGCAAGCCTGTCTGAACTTTTACATTTTAACATTAGAGGGTTCCGGGTGTCAATTGATTTGTAATCCATGGAAACTGAACTTTTTGTTCCCTCTTGTTTTTTACTGCAAAATCTGCTAAACTAAATATAATTTGATAACCGCTGCCAGACAGCCTTCAAATTAAATCTGTTTGTTCGGCGGTTTTCACAAAAATTAATTATGATGGAGGAGAAACAAAATGGAAAAACAGATTTCAAAAGGCTTAAAGATTTGGTTATGGTTTGTTATTATCATGAACGGTTTAAGCGCAATCAGCAATGTAACAAAAATCGGCCAGAACGCACTTGGCTCAATTATCAGCATCGTACTTGAGGCTGTTTTGATTTATTCCTGCGTGTTGATTATGTTCCAAATGAAGAAATTCGGCTTTAAGCTGATGTGTATCGCTGCAGCGGTTAACGCCGTTGTATCCGTGTTAATCGTTATCCTTGCCGGGGTTGTTGCCGGTGCTGCTATGGGCAGTGCTTCCGCCGGTATCGCAGGCGGTCTGGTAGGCGCCGTATTAGTAGTTATTGTAGCTGCCATTTGCCCGCTGATTACATATTTCTTAATGAAATCCCAGTGGGATATGTTTGAATAAATTTTTCGAATTCATACAAAATTATGCAAAAACATACCGCCCATGAACTGACTTTAACCAGTTCGTGAGCGGTATTTTTATATTATAGGATTCGGGTGTCAAAAGCCCTGGCTGTGGAGCGCGCTTGGCATATTGCACAAAAAATGTTCGTGCAACTGACTTTTGTGCGATGGAGATGAGACTCATAAATCGTGGAAGCCTCTGCTGAACACGATTTACGTTTTCAGAGGCTCAGCGGAATGCTCCGCACAATGGAAGGCGCACAACTTTTTTGTGCAAATTGCCAGGCACGTTCCGCAGCCAGGGCTTTTGACACCCGAATCATTATAGGAAATTACGCTACAGCGTTGTAAGTCACTAGGAATTGGCCGCTGGGCCAATTCTTTTTTATAGGCAGTTCCGCATACTGCCAGGGAGTTTTCACTTATAAAGTTCCTGCCTCAAAACCGGCTTTTCCCCGGGCAGAATATTCCGGTATCTGTAAATACTCAATATAATCCCCGCCAAAATGTAAGAAACGATTACTCCTGTCTGGCTTCCGGATATAAACGGGAAAAACATACGTGTTGCCGGTATCAGCCCGAAGTTCCTTAAAATCCCTGCCAAAGTCATCATTTCAAAGACAAGCCCGCAGCCGCATCCCATCATCATCCCTAATTGGTTCTTCTGCCTAAAGGCTATACGGATTGCCTTTGCCGCAACGGCCAAAATCAACAATCCCGCCGCCAACGCCACAATAATCCCATAATAAGATGCCAGAAAAACCAAAATATAATCGCTGCCTATCCCCGGAAGCCAGCCCACAATTTCCCTTCCGCTGCTTCCGATGAAACGGCTTCCCCTTATATATTCCACCGCCATTTCCCCGGCATAATCCCTAAAGGAGGAGTCCATTCCCAAAATCCACTTTATCCTTTCCTGCTGATATGACGCAAAATACCCCGTATTCAAAGAAAACAAAAAGAAACAGACCGGCAATACAGCCGCAATCATCCAATACGCCGCCACAAATTTTTTCCAACATGCGATAAACCATCCCTTGCTTACCGCCACCGACAGCATGATGGACATAAGCAGAACTAATGCCAATACCTGACTCTTACTCATCCTCCATGCGATGAAAGCAGGCGGCAGCATCCATGCAAAGCATTTTCCCAACCCCTTCCATCCTGTTCCCCTATACTGATATACCAAAGCGCCATAGATGGGGATAAACAGATACATAAGAAAAACAGCCGATACGTTCCATCCCCCCAGAGATATCCATGCTCTCACACCGTTTATCTCCATCCCCAGTCCGCCGAAGACTACAAGAAACAATAAGGCACAAAATACAGCCCCTATCCGCTTCGCATACTTCCCTATATAACTATAATCTATCCGATACACCCCCAGCATCACCAGATAGCCCGCTATGACCCCTGCCGCATGTTTTATCCCATATCCCTGCCCCAGGGAAGCGTCCGCCTTCCCCACCATCCACTGGGCAAAAATGCTCAAGAAACTGATTGCCCCAATCAAAGCCAGCATCCCCCACGCCATCTGCGGACGATGAATCCTATCCAGAGCCACCCCCGCTTCCACCGGGTCGCCCATATCCCGGACGGCCTCCTCCAAAGCCTCTTTTTCTCCCATCCCCTGCGACCGGTTTGCTTCCGCCTGGTCCAAAATATGATTCCTCATTTCCTCCTCTATCATCCCCCATGCCTTCTTACATCGAATCTGCTCCAAAAGCACTTTTATATACTCATTCACCTAAATCACCATTCCCTTTCTTCCATCTATCCTTCCAATGCCAGAACTCTAAACACCGCCTCCGAATACTCCTGCCACTCCTCCGTTTTCTGCTTCAGAACCCTTCTCCCTTCTTTCGTAATACTATAATACTTCCTCGTTTTCCCCAATACCTCCCTCTCATAAGAAGCCAGCATCCCCTTCTCCTCCATCCCATGGAGCAAAGGATATAAAGTTCCCGCCTTCAGTTCAAACACATTCTTCGACTGCTTCCGCAATTCCTCAATCATCTCATACCCATACTTATCCCCCTCCGAAAGCAGCTTCAGCAAAAGCATCCCCATACTTCCCGACAATAACGCTTTATCCATTTTCCCTTTCTCCTTCCTATATTCCAAGCTTCGCACCTCATAACATGAATAATGCCTCATACATCGATAGCCTATATATTTATCATCTATATAATACATCGATAATCTATCCATGTCAACCCATTTTAACATAGGAGGCAACTTATATGAGTTTATTAAAAAATCTTTTCAAAACTACCAAGGACACCCCTGCTTTTGCTGTTGAGACTGTTCCAGGCACAATTTATGCACCAATCACGGGCAGTGCCGTCTCCCTTTCCGAAATCAATGACGGCGTTTTCTCGGAAGGAATACTGGGACAAGGCTGCGGAATCCAACCATCCGCCGAAACCATCTACGCACCTTTTGACGGCACTATTGTACAGATTGCCGATACCAAACATGCCATTGGCATTATGAGCCCGGATAACATAGAACTTTTAATACACGTAGGCATAGACACTGTATCCATGAACGGAAAAGGCTTTCACGTACACGTTGCCACCGGTGAACATGTAAAATGCGGCCAAAAACTGCTAACTTTCAGCCAGAAAGAAATCAAAGCTGCCGGTTTCCGAAGCACCGTTGCAATCATCGTAACAAATCCTGACGAACATCAAACCATAAAACTTTGTTCCACCGACCCCATCAATCATGCAGAACAACTACTAATCGTTAGATAAACGCCCCCCCCAACACAACATTACTTATATTTTCCACCCCCACAATTTTTCATACCTTCCCCCCACACATTCTCCATACCTCCCTAGAAAGCCAGGAAGGCCGTGCAAGGGCAGAGGGTTTTGCTGTTTTGTTTTCCGTAGGAGATTTACTTAGCAGAATACCCAACACCCCAGGGAAACCGCGGCACGGATGCCGCGGTTAGTCTGCACGTGCCATGGACGGCACTTGCAGACGGCCCGGCGTCCGCCACAACCTCCCGTATTCTGCTTAGTAAACCCCTACAGAAAACCCAACAGCAAAACCCTCTGCCCTTGCACGGCCTTCCGTCCTTCTACCCACAACCTTCCGTCCTTCTACCTCCCCATCCACTCCCCCATGCACTTCATCAACTGCCCCAGATCCAGCGGTTTCGCAATATGCTCATTCATCCCCGCTCTCCTGCTGGCCGCCATATCCTCTGCAAAGGCATTGGCCGTCATGGCGATAATAGGTATCCGGGCAGCATCTTCCCGCTCCAGTTTCCGTATCGTCTCCGTAGCCTCATAGCCGTTCATCACCGGCATCTGTACATCCATGAATATCAAATCATAGTACCATGCTTTTTTCCCCTTAAACGCTTCCACTGCCTGCTGCCCATTTTCCACACAATCTATTATCACTCCCGTACTGCCGATTATCTCTTCGGCAATCTCCCGGTTCAATTCGTTATCCTCCGCTAACAGGATTCTTTTTCCTTCAAAATTCCTGTCCGTATGCTCTTCTTTTTCCTGAACTTCCTTCTTGCCCTCTGTGCCCGCTATCTTTTTGAACAGGTATACCAGCCTGGATTTAAACAGCGGCTTGGAAATAAAGCCATCTACCCCGGCCTGGCGGGCTTCCGTCTCCACATTGTTCCAATCATAGGCCGATAATATTACAATCGGCATTTCTGTTCCTGCTTCCTGCCGGATTCTTCCCGTCGTCTCTACCCCATCCATATCGGGCATCTGCCAATCCAAAAGAACCGCGAAAAACCCTTTGCCTTCCCTTCTGGCTTTTGATACCCGCTCTATCGCTTCTTGGCCGGATAATACCCACTCACTTTCGATTCCTATATCTTTTAATATCGCACAGGCTGCTTCACAAGCCAATATATCGTCATCCGCTACAAGCACCGGCTGGTTCACCAGATGTTCCAAATCAGGCATTTCCGTGTTCTGCTGTTTCAGGTATACGGATACCGTAAACTGCGACCCCTCGTTCACAGCGCTCTCCACACGGATATCCCCGTTCATCATACGAACGATATTCATGGCAATCGCCATCCCCAAACCTGTTCCTTCGATTTTGCTGATACGTGAATCCTCCGCCCGGCTGAAGGGCTCGAAGATTTTTTTGACAAATTCCTCTGACATTCCGATACCATTATCCCGGAACACGAATTCATAACAGCCGTAGCCAAAAACTTTGGATTCTTTCTCTACAATTTCCAGTTCCAGTGTTCCGCCTTGGGGGGTATATTTTACCGCATTCCCAAGAATATTCATAAACACCTGCTGAAGGCGCATGACATCCCCTACCACATCCTCATGCTCTACCTTCGCGATATTCAGTTCCAGGTTTTGGTTTTTCGCCTGTATATTCGGCCTAATCATAGTAAGCACATTTTGAATCAAATCGGAAAGGTTAAATTCCTCTTCCGACAAGTCTATTTTCCCCGACTCTATCTTGCTCATATCCAGCACTTCATTAATCAGGGCCAGAAGATGTTTGCTGGAAACCGTAATCTTGTGCAGGCAGTCCAAGATCCGCTCCCTGTCATCCAAATGGCTGCCGGCAATCGTCGTCATACCTATAATCGCATTCATTGGTGTACGGATATCATGGCTCATCCTAGATAAGAATTCACTCTTGGATGCATTGGCATGGTTCGCGGCCTCACAGGCCTCTACCAGCATTCTATGCTCCAATTCCTCTTTCTTCTTAATTTCCGTCACATCCTGAGCCACATATAAAGCCTTCACCGGTTTTCCGTTCCTGTATTCGGATAAAATAACCGTAGCCCTCACCCATCCGTCCTCTTGGGGCATATCTTCAGATGCTTTTTTTATCCTGCGATATTCCACCGCCTCAAAAGGGTGCTTCTCATCCAGTATTCCCCGCAGCCTCTCCAGGTTAAGCTTTTTCATATATTCTTCCCGGCTCTCCGGGTGTACAAAATGATAGGAATATGCAGTCAGCCCTTCATTATAGTTTATTTCCTCGCCAAGAATATCCCCTACCTCATCCCGCTGCGTCACCACACGGAAAATACCTTTTTCCAAATCCACATAATATGTGGCAAAATACAAGCTGCTTAAACTATTGATAATACAGCGGCTCTCCTTTTCATTCATCCCCCTGACAACATTCTCCATATGATATGTCAGGCTGTCCGATTCTTTGTGCGAAGCTGCTGTAATGACCAATGAGGGGATACCCTTCCACATCTTCTTGATCACCGTAATTTCCATCGGTATCCCCAAAGAGCTGCTATTATAGACTATTCGTTTTTCCTTTTTATCATGCATATCCGGAAGCGGGCATCCTGTCCATAGTTCACGGAGCTGCCTTCCCGCTTCGATACCTGGAATAATTTCTTTTATGCGTTTATTAAAATATAAGACATTATGGCCATCTTCCTCGATTACACAAATCCCTGCCATCTGCAACGAATCTAAAAGCATCTCGTAATCCTTTATATCCACCTTAGTAACCATGCCCTTTCCTAATAAATACTCAATTTTGAATTGCCGGTTTTATATTCTAACATAATTTGTCAATGCAATTCAACATCAGTATCAACTAATTCCTGAGAATTTAGTCACATATATTTTTTCCCTTTGTTTATATACTCCTGGGAAAAAGGCAGATACGGCTCCAATGCTTTAAGGTAATCTTTCGTAAAATACTTCCCATTTGCCGCTGCTGACAACAGAATTATTTTCACACAGTTTTCCAGCACAAACGGTTTCAGATCCGGATTTTTGGGTTCAAAGCCACTGATTATATTCCAGGTAAACCACAGCAGATGATTCACCCTTTCCTCCAGTTCCCTTCCTCTAACCTCCGTCATCCATGTATGGCTTCCTTTTTTGCTGTCTTCCTCCATATCCTGCAAATCGTCCACCAACTGCAGGATAAATCCCAGTTTCAGATAAAAGCCCTCCTCATCCCCCTCCCAGTCCGGTGCAGCCAAAAGGTAGTCCGCCAGTACAGATGTACTCCCTTTCCAGATGGAAATCTCCAAAACCTCGTCTTCCTTCACACCCTCTTCCAACTGCCTGATACTATATTTCTGAGCCTGGAGCAAGTGCAGAAGGGTTTCTGACACCCTCTTTTTTGCCTCCCCCTCATAGCTTTCCATAATCATATCCAGCAGCATACATGTTTTTTCTTCCAACGGGGTTTCCGGCACCGCTTCCTTCCCCCGCAGTTTTTTTCCTATCATACTGTTATACCGTTCTTTCTCTTTTAGGGAAATCCGGGCATCATCAATATAATTGTCCGTATAGGGATAAAGAAGGCTGTATGCCAATATGGGGTTCCTCACGTTCTGCCTTTCCCCCTGCATTTCCACAATCATGGCATAAATCAAATAATTCCTCATCGCCTGCCATATCTGGCCGCCGTCCAACGTATCATCGAATTTTCTGACACGCCTAATAAAATGCTTCGTTTCTCTTTTAAAAGCCTCCAGCACTTCCCGGCTCATCCGCTTTTCCAGACAAACAATCTTCTCCCTGCCCAGAAATTCCGCTGCTTCCTCCTCCATTTCCTTTTCCAGTTCTTTTTCCCACTGCTCCCGTAGTCCGTCTTTGGGCCTTTGCCGTACCTTTTTTTGCATCCTTTTGGAAAATTCCTCTGCCAGCGCCTGATTTTCCTTCTTTTGCCTCTCCCCTATCCTGGGGAATAATTCTTGATTTTCCTCTAAAAAAACCGGAAAAGAATCCGGCTGTTCCATCCAAACTTGCTTAACCGAACGTATTTCCGTTATATTGCTTATCTCTTTTACGCCTTCCATCTTTATAGCCATATATCCTTCACCCTATCATAAAACTATAGCTTTCCGTCACAATGTATGCGCCCCTTCCCGCAGCATTTTATCATACTCTTCCCACGTAATATATTTTCCGCCCATACTTTCCAGGTGTTCCGTATGGAACTGGCAGTCAATGAACAAGAAATGATTTCGTTCCAGCAGCCGGGCCAATGCAATCAACGCCATCTTGGAGCCATTTTCTTTCTCCGAAAACATACTTTCTCCAAAAAAGCATCTGCCTATGGAAACCCCATACAATCCTCCGGCCAGCTCACCATCCTCCCACGCTTCCACGCTAACGGCATATCCTGCCTTATGCAGATTCCCATAGGCTTCTTCCATTTCATCCGAAATCCAAGTTCCCTCTTCCCATTCCCGCTTCATCCTGCACCGGTGCATAGTATCTCCAAAATCCCTGTTAAATGCAATCTGAAGCGTATGTCTTTTCATATATTTTTTCATAGAACGGGAAATATGTATTTCTCCCGGGATTATAACGAACCGCTCTTTCGGGCACCACCACATAATTTCCTCCCCCGGGTTATACCAAGGGAAAATGCCATGGGTATAAGCCAGCAGCAGGCGTTCTATACACAAATCTCCCCCCACGGCTAACAGCCCGTCCCCACGGGCCAGTGTAGGGGCGGGAAAAGAAATCATTTTTTTATCCAAACGGTAAACCGGCATACTGATAACCACGCCTTTCTCTTAACCTGCCAACTTTTGCACAGGCTCAAATCAACATGTGAAAAGTTTATACTTCATCCTTCATGGGAAAGGCAAAGCCTAAATCTGTCATCAGCAGCCGTTAAACTGCATTTTCCACCGTTTTTCAATGCCCCAAACAAAATCTCATCTACCAACAGCGGCTTGATTTCACTCTGAATGACCCGCTCGATTTCCCTTGCCCCGAATTCTATACTGATACCTTTTTCCTTTACCAGCTTCCTGGCCTCCCGATCTGCGGAAAACTCTACATTTTTCCTGGCCAGCATCTGTCCCAGTTCGCCCAGTTTTTTCTCCACAACCCGTTCCGCCATCCCTTCATTCATCCCCTGGAATACCACAATCCTATTTAGACGGTTGCGGAACTCCGGCTGGAATATACGCTTTACTTCCTCCATAATCACATCCGCCTTCACATCCTGCCCCTGAAAGCCAATGCCATGTTTTCCAATCCTGCTCGCCCCTGCATTGGATGTCATAATGATAATCACATTCCTGAAATCGGCCTTTCTGCCCTGGTTATCCGTCAGAGTGGCATAGTCCATCGCCTGCAAAAGAATATTGTAAATATCCGGATGTGCCTTTTCCACCTCATCCAGCAAAAGAACCGCATGGGGATGTTTCCGTATTTCCTCCGTCAGCAGGCCGCCTTCCTCATAGCCCACATAGCCCGCCGGTGCCCCGATGAGCTTCGCCACCGCATGTTTCTCCTCATATTCGCTCATATCGAAGCGGATTAACCGGATTCCCAGTTCTTCCGCAAGCCTTTTGGCTATCTCCGTTTTTCCTACGCCAGTAGGCCCTACGAACAGCAGGCTGGCCAAAGGTTTTCCTTCTTCCAAAAGCCCTGCACGGGAAAATTTCACCGCATTCACCACCTGTGCAATGGCTTCCTCCTGGTAAAACACCTGGTTTTTCAGGCGTTCTTCCAGTGTGGCCAGAGCTGCCATCTCGTCGTTCTCTACTGCCTGCTTGGGAATCTGGCATATTTTTGACAGGATTTCATCGATAACCTCTTTTCCCACCGTTTCCTTCCCCGGATTTTGCCATGCCTCTCCTCTCAAAGGGTGAGTTCTGCGGTACGCTCCCGCTTCATCTATCAAATCGATCGCCTTATCCGGCAAATATCTTTCATTCATATACTTGGCGCTCATCTCCACTGCATATTCCAGCACCCCGTCTTCATATACCACATCGTGGAATTCCTCATAATTCTTCCGCAGCCCTTTGAGAATCCGGATAGTATCCTCTATTCCCGGTTCTTTGATATCAATATTTAAAAACCGTCTTACCAGGCTCTTGCTCTTCTCGAAATGCTTCTTATACTCACTATAAGTAGTCGCACCCACAAAGCGAATATTCCCTGCTGCCAGATAGGGCTTAAGCATATTAGAGATATCAAAACTTCCTCCATTCACCGCTCCGGCCCCGATTATATTATGAATTTCATCAATATATACAATGGGCTTTTCCTCATATGCTATGCTGTCCATCACCCTTTTCAGCCGTTTTTCAAAATCGCCGCGGTACTGGGTGCCTGCCACCAGGCTTCCCAAATCCAGGGAAAAAATTTTCGCCCCAAGAAGAGGTTCGGGAACACTGTTTTCATTCAAAAGTTTTGCCAGGCCGTACATAATGGCCGTTTTTCCCACTCCTGGTTCCCCTATATGAAGCGGATTGTTTTTTTCCTTACGGCAGAGGATCTGCATCGTCCGCTCCAGTTCTTCCTGCCTGCCTATCAAGGGGTTCACCCCTTCCAGCGCCTCATTTAAACAGACCGCATACTGTCTCCACAGCCCCTTCTCCGCTTTTGTCTCGGAAGAACCTTCTTCCTCCCCCTTTTTCCCTGCCGTTTTTTCAGCATTTCTTTCATAGTTCATCTCTTCATGTATTATGGCCATTTCCTGCAAAAGTTCTGCCTCTTCCACACCCTGCATGCGCATATAATAGACAGCATAGCTTTCTTCCAGCTGGAACATGGCATGAATCATATGGGATAATTCCACAAAAGGTTTGCCGCTGCCCTCGGAAAATTCCCAGGCAAGGGTCAGCATATTTTCCATGCCTTGGGAAAGTTCAGGCAGGTCACCCATGTATAGTTCCTCTTCTTCCCCTTCCGCACCTTCCTCCATATCCATATATTCTTCTAAGTAATCTCTCAGCCGGTAGTCCAGTTCCTCTATATTTCCGCCGCAATTTTCAAATGCCTGGGCGAATACTTTATTTTTACATATCACATACAATGCCAGTTCCGGCGTCACATATTCGAAATGGGAACTCTTTGCCAATTCCATCACTGCATTGATGATTTCTGCCACTTCAACGGATATATGCATTGTTCTCCTCCACTGTCATCCGGAACGGAAACCCCTCTTCCCGTGCCTTTGCTGTTGCTGCCTGAACCTTTGTTACCGCAATATCATAGGGATATACCCCTACCGCCGCCCGGCCCTTTTCATGCACCATCAGCATCAGCCGGTTTGCCTCCGCCTCCTCTTTATGAAAAATGCACATCAAAATATCCACCACGAAATCCATGGAGGTAAAGTCATCATTATGCATAATAACCTGATAATGCTTCGGTTCCCTTATATTTACTCTTGTCTTTTCCCTGGTTTCCCCTTGCACTGACATAATTTCATGCTCCTTATTCCAGAAACTGCCTATAGATAAATCCCTCGTTCCATACGGGGCTAAATTTATCTCCAGGCAGCTCCTTATCTATTCGTATTTATTATATCAGTTTCCTTTGATTTTCTCAATCCGATTCGCAAGAGATTTTATAGAACAAGATTTCCATGCCTCCCGATTATCTTTTCCATCCAAATCATATCATACCACCGCCCGAATTTATATCCGCATTTATGGAATTCACCGCACTTTTCAAACCCCATATGCTCATGGAACTGCGCACTGTTCGCGTTTAAATATTCGTCTTCCGTTTCCGTATATCCTATGCAGGCATATAAATTGGTAATTTCCATTTCCATAAGGGCATTTTCCAGGGTTTCATAGAGCATCTTACCGATTCCGCGTTTTACTTCCGATGCATCAATATAAATCGTAGCCTCCACCGACCATGCATAGGCAGCCCGCCCTACAAATGCCCCGGCATACGCATAGCCCACAACCCGGTTATCGCACACCGCCACAAAATAAGGATATTTCTCCAGTATTTTCTCCATCCTGCCCTTAAAATCATCCAGTGTGGGCACATCATATTCGAAGGAAATAGCCGTTTCTGTTACGTAATATGCATAAATTTTCAGTATGTCTTCAGCATCACCTATATCCGCTGGCCTAATCTCAACATTTTTCATGACTTTCTCCATTTCCCCATGGCTTTTGTGACCCGGCATTGCCAGGACTTGCACATATCCGGTTTTTGGACGCAGGGCAGATACAAACTTGGGATCAAAAATTTCTAATTTTTGCCCTTCCCCCCATCCCCCTAAGTTCCGGAACGATTATTGCAATCATAGTTATAAAGCATGCCGCCCCTCCGATAACATTTGAAATTGGCTCCGCCATAAATACCCCATCGGTTCCCATCTCAAATCCATAAGGCAGCAAATATGTCAAAGGCACCACCATTATTACCTTTCTAAACCCTCATGCCCCACATTTGGCACCACCATAAATGAAACTGTGCAAGC
>ERZ777306.833-NODE-833-length-57827-cov-11.334158_pt1 | contig 57827 bp, 49 predicted proteins | sample MGYA00374966_ERZ777306 | MGnify/ENA primary metagenome ERZ777306 (study PRJEB29329, sample SAMN06343882) | mouse gut metagenome | isolation source: Mouse cecum | place: Austria: Vienna | collected 2014-11-15 ... | reverse complement strand
TTCCCGTACTACTCCCTTAGCAGGGGAGCCCCTTGAGCCACTTGGGTACTTCCGCTCAATTACCAAAATAATATACCATAAAATTATATGTTTGTCAAAACATTATTTGACTGTTTTAAAAAAAATTTACCTTAACAATTGCAAAGTTTTTTCAAATAGTCTATAATATAAAAAAGGGGAAGAATTTATGAAAATAGTTTTTTTAGGCGACTGCGTAACCGACGGGGATAGGGATAGAAATGACGAAAACTCGCTTGGTAACGGTTACGTCAAAATATTATCGGACAAGCTGAAACCCATTTATCCGGACATGGATATCGAGCTTATAAATAAAGGTATTTCGGGCATAAATATTTGCGAACTTTGCGCACTTTCCGACAGCGAAATAATTCCGCTAAAACCCGACGCCGTTGTAATAATGTGCGGTATCGACGAAATTCTTGCGCATTATGTTCACAACGAAAAGCTTGAGTTGCAGCATTACGAAAGCCGCCTTAACAGTCTTTTAACCAATTTTAAACGACAGGGTATTGCTGTAATATTTCTCGAACCCTTTCTTTTACCGTCGCCCGACAAACTCAGGATGCGCAAGCTTTTCAACGAGCAGCTTGCAATAATTAGAAAAGTGGCAAAAGAACTGTCTGACGAGTACGTCGCGTATGACGAGATGCTTGCCGGAGTTTCGGAGCGGTTGCATTATAAGGAATATTCGCTTGACGGTATTCACCCCACGCACCGCTGCTCGCGGCTTATAGCCGACCAGGCAATAAAAGCCATACGCAAGCACCTGCTTTAATTTTTGTGCGATTTTAAATCGTAATACTTCGCAAGTCCGCCGTTCGCGGTTTCCTTGTAGTTGTTCAAAAGGTCGATTCCCGTGTTGTACATTGTTTTGACTATAATATCAAAGCTTATTTTTCTCGAATCCGCCAAAAAGTTTGCCAGCGACAGCGCGTTTATCGCACGCATGGCGGCAACGGCATTTCTTTCTATGCACGGTATTTGAACGAGTCCCGCAATGGGGTCGCAGGTAAGTCCCAAGTGGTGCTCCATTGCAACCTCCGCCGCATATTCAATCTGGTCGAGCCCCATTTCGAAAAGTTCGGCAAGCGCGGCTGCCGCCATCGAGCACGCCGAACCTATTTCCGCCTGACAGCCGCATTCGGCACCGCTTATCGAGGCGTTTTTCTTTATAAGGTTGCCTATAATTCCTCCGACTGCAAGCGCGTGAATTATTTTTGTATCCGAAAGTCCGCGCGTTTCCTGCATATATTTTAACACCGAAGGAACAACTCCGCACGAGCCGCAGGTAGGGGCGGTAACTATAATTCCGCCCGAAGCGTTCTGTTCGCTTGTTGCAAACGCATATGAACAGACCAGCCTGTTCTCGCGAGTCTGCGCGGATTCGTCTATATGCCTTTGATTGTATAATTTTTGCGCGCGCCTCTGAGTTTGAAGTATTCCCGGTAAAACGCCCTCGGCGCAAAGCCCCTCGTGAATGGTTTCCTTCATTCTTTCCCAAACGTCCTCGAGAAACATAAAAATTTCTTTTCCCTCGAATAGTTCGACATATTGCCACAGCCTTAAATTGTTTGTGCGGCAGAACTCGGCAATCTCCGAGTATGTATTGTGCGGATAAATCGAATCGTCGGCATATTTTTCGTATTTGTCCTCGGGCTCTCCGTCAAATACAACCGAGCCGCCGCCCACGCTGTAAACACGGCGCCTTGTCAAAAGTTTGCTGCCCTTGTAAGCTTCTATGTCGAGCGTGTTCGGATGAACGGGACAGGGGGATTGCTTATCAAATATAACTTCGCAACGCGACGGTTTAGCCGTCGCGCATATTATTTTATCCGTACCGTGTCCTTCCCCCGTCAAAGCAAGCGAACCGTAAAGCGTAACTTTAATAAGCTCGGCTTCGGGAAACAGGTTTTTAATTATTTTAACGGCGCGCTCGGGACCCATGGTATGCGAACTTGACGGTCCGCGACCTGTTTTATAAATTTCGCGCAGTGACTGCATAATCGTTTCCTCCGTATTTCTACAATATTTTATATTATGTAACGAAAAAAGTCAACAGTTAAAAACATCTCAAAAAATATGTGATTTTTTTGTTTAAGGACCCGAAAAAAGTTTTATATTTATAGTGTAGATAAAAATTGTACGGCAAAACAGGATTTAAATTATGTCAAAGAAAAGAGATGAACAAAAGGTAGAGGAAACGCCTGTGGAGGTTCAAACCGAGGAGGTTGTAAACGAGCCTTCCGAGCTTGATAAACTCAAAGAGCTGAGCGAGGATTACAGGCGCAAATGGTATCTGGTTTCCGCAGAATACGACAATTACAGAAAGCGGAACAATACCGCCGTTTCGGAAGCATACAAAAACGGTGTGTCCGACGCCGTTTTAAAAATTTTGCCCGTTGCGGACAATTTCGGTTATGCGCTTGACTCGGCTTCGGACGAAAAGACGAGGACGGGTATCGACAAGGTAATTAAAAGCTTTCTTGCTATTCTTTCGTCGCTCGGCGTCGAGCAGATTGACGTGAAAGTCGGGGACGATTTCGATGAAAAAGTTATGGAAGCCGTATTGGATTTCCCTTGTGAAGAGGGGGAAAAGCCGAGCACCGTAAAACAAATTCTTAAAAAGGGTTATAAGTCCGGCGACAAGGTTATAAGATTTTGTCAGGTTGCCGTGACTGTTGAATAAAAATAAACTATAAATCAGAGGTATATAAAATGGGAAAAGTAATTGGTATAGATTTGGGAACAACTAACTCCTGCGTTGCGGTTATGGAAGGCGGCGAGTCCGTCGTTATCGCCAACAGCGAAGGTAGCAGAACAACGCCTTCGGTCGTATCTTTTAAAGCCGACGGCAGCAGAATAGTCGGACAGGCGGCTAAGCGTCTTGCGGTGGCTCAGCCCGATAAAACGGTTATTTCGATAAAGCGCCATATGGGCGAAGCTTACAAAGTAGACATTGACCACGGATATTCCCCTCAGGAAATTTCCGCTATGATATTGACTAAATTAAAGGCCGACGCAGAGAGCTATCTCGGCACGAAAGTAACCGACGCGGTTATAACCTGCCCCGCGTACTTCAACGACAGTCAAAGACAGGCAACCAAGGACGCTGGTAAAATTGCGGGTTTAAACGTACTTCGTATCATTAACGAGCCCACCGCGGCAGCGCTCGCTTACGGACTTGACAAGCAGGAGGGGTTGCAAAAGGTAATGATTTACGACCTCGGCGGCGGCACTTTCGACGTTTCCATTCTCGATATCGGTGACGGCGTATTTGAAGTTTTGGCAACAAACGGAGACACCCATCTCGGCGGAGACGACTTCGACAATAAGATTATTGACTTCCTTGTCGACTCGTTCAAGCGCGAAACGGGCATTGATCTTTCAAAGGACAAAAAGGCGCTTCAAAGACTTAAAGAAGCGGCTGAAAAGGCAAAAATAGAGCTTTCGGGTATGTCGAGCACAAATATTAACTTGCCCTTCATCACCGTTGCCAACGGAGAGCCCCAGCACCTCGATATCGATATTTCAAAGCAGAAGTTCGATATGCTCACAAGCGACCTTGTAGAGCGTACCGTCGAGCCTATGAAACAGGCTATGAAGGATGCAAAGCTTTCATACAGCGATATTTCAAAAGTCATTTTGGTGGGCGGTTCAACCCGTATTCCGGCAGTTATCGAAAAAGTTAAGCAGGTCACGGGCAAGGAACCCTTCAAGGGCATTAACCCCGACGAATGCGTGGCAATGGGCGCGGCTATTCAGGGCGGCGTGCTCTCGGGAGAAGTCAAGGACATTTTGCTTCTCGACGTTATGCCTCTTACGCTTGGTATAGAAACTCTCGGCGGCGTTTCAACTCCGCTTATTGAAAGAAACAAAACTATTCCGGCAAGAAAAAGCGAAATTTTCTCGACTGCGGCAGACAATCAGCCCAGCGTCGAAATCAACGTTTTACAGGGAGAAAGAAAGTTTGCGCGCGACAACAAGTCGCTCGGCAAGTTTATGCTTACGGATATACCCCCCGCACCTCGCGGAGTGCCTAAAATCGAAGTTACTTTCGACGTGGACGAGAACGGCATAGTAAACGTAACCGCAAAGGATTTGGGCACGGGCAGGAGTACTAATATTACGATTACAGCTTCGACAAATCTTTCTCAGGACGATATCGACAAGGCGGTAAAGGACGCCGAAAAATATGCCGAAGAGGATAAAAAGCGCAAGGAAGCCGTCGACAACAAAAACACGCTTGAAAATATGATCGACAGCCTTGAAAAGACGGTAAAAGAGGCAGGCGACAAATTGACGGACGACGACAAAAAGATTGTCGAGGACGCGCTTGCTAAGGCCAAGAGCGAGCTTGAGTCGGGAGATAACGACAGAATAAAGGCGGCAATTGATATGCTTGCAAAGGACGTTCAGCCGGTTGTTGCAAAAATCTATCAACAGGCGCAGGGCTCGACCGACGGCGGTAATAACGGCGGAGACGATACCGAGTTTAAACAGCACAATTAATAGCGTTCACGTTATGTGAATTTATTTAAAGAAAATTAACGGCGCAACCCAAAAATAATTTTTGGGTTGCGTAACCGATTAAAAAACTTTTGCTTGCACGGCAAAGGTGCAAAGGTAAATTTATGGCGGAAAAGAAAAACTATTACGACGTTCTCGGCGTATCCAAGACAGCCACGCAGGACGAAATTAAGTCTGCATACAGAAAACTTGCCAAGCAGTATCATCCCGACTTCAATAAAGGTGACGCGGCTGCAGCCGAAAAATTCAAGGAAATAAACGACGCAAACGAAACGCTTTCCGACGAAAATAAGCGTAAACAGTACGATTTCGAGCTTGAACACCCCGGTATGGGTCAGGGCGGAAATCCTTTCGGCGGTGGTTTCGGGGGCTTCGGCGGCGGAATGGGCGGCTTCGAGGACATAATTAATTCAGTGTTCGGCGGCGGCTTCGGGGGCGGAGCCGAGCGTGCGGCGCCGAGGGGCGCGGACATTCAGCAGACGGTTAATTTGTCCTTCCTCGACGCGATAAAGGGCTGCACCAAGACGGTCAGCTATATGCGTAACGAACCCTGCACGTCCTGCGGCGGTACGGGCGCGAAGGGCGGTACCGCTTTTCAAAAATGTTCGAGGTGCGGCGGCAGCGGCAGGGTAAAGTTCCAGCAGGACACTATTTTCGGAAGGACAATTCAGGTCGGCGCGTGTCCCGATTGCGGCGGCACGGGTAAAAAGATTATCGAAAGATGTAACGATTGTAAGGGCAAGGGCTATCAGCGCCGCGAAACCAAGTTCGATATAAACATACCTGCAGGTGTTGACAATGACAGCAGTCTAAGAAAGCGCGGCTTCGGTCAGGCTGCGGGCAACGGCGGAGAGTCGGGCGATTTGTACATTTACTTCCATATCGAGCCCCACAAAATGTTGCGCCGTCAGGACAGGGACTTGTATATAACCGTACCTATTTCCTATAAGACGGCTGTGCTCGGCGGTAAAGTTCAGGTTGCGGCAATCGATGACACGTTGGAGCTTGTTATTCCCGAGTGCACTCCTTCGGGCACTAGATTTTGTATGAGAGGCAAGGGCGTAAAAACAGTTCACGGAACGGGCAATTTGTATGTAACGGTTGAAATAGATATTCCCACAAAGCTTTCAAGGGAGCAATGTAAAAAGCTTGAAGACTTGGAGGACGACGTTCCTTTAAAATATTGCCAGAATATGCAGAGATACTCCAACAATGTATCCGCGTTGTACGGTAAAAAAATAGAAAAGCAATAAATTAATCAGCGCGGACTTGAAGAAAATACAGTCCGCGCTCGCTTTTTTATAAATAAGTGTCATACATACCCTCGCTGCGGCATATTATATACGCGCAAATTGTTGATAACTCGGTCAATTATCCCATAAAAGGCGTAATTATTAAAAGTTATCCACAAAAAGTTGTCCACATTTAATTGTTGAAAAAGTTTTTAAATAAATATATGCAATAAAGTTATCAACAAATTATTAACAATTGGTAAAATAATATTAATTTTCGACAAAATTCATATAAAATTGTAAAATTTATGCAAAAAGTTATTAACAAATGAATATTTAACAGTTAAAGACGGCTAAATAAAGTATTCATAAAATCATTTGACATTAATATTATAATAGTTTATACTGTTTCAAATAAACTTTGGATTTAAATTTTTTTACAATCATCGGAGAACATGCCGCCGCAGCTGCAATGTTGAAAAGATGTCGGGTGCGCCCGGGGTAATACTCGGACGGGCTTTTTTTATATAGAGATTAAAGAGTAAGGATTTTTATGCGCATACAGCTTTCAGACCATTTCACTTATAAAAAATTGTTTATTTTCGTACTTCCCTCGATAATAATGATGGTGTTCACAAGTATTTACAGTATTGTGGATGGACTTTTCGTTTCAAATTATTCGGGAGAAGAGGCGGTTACCGCTATAAATTTAATTTATCCGTTGTTTATGATTTTCGGCTCGATAGGTTTTATGGTAGGCGCCGGCGGAAGCGCGCTCGTTTCAAAGACGCTCGGAGAGGGCAATAAAGAGCTTGCTAACAAATATTTTTCAATGCTTGTATATGTCACGCTCGGGATAGGCGTGGTTATTGCGGTTGCAGGTCAGTTTACCGTTGAGCCCGTTGCAAAGTTTTTGGGAGCAACGGACGAAAAAATTTATGACTACTGCGTTTTATACGGAAGAATACTTCTTGCAACACAGCCTTTTTTCATACTTCAAAACATTTTCCAAAGCTTTTTCGTCGCGGCGGAAAAACCCAGACTCGGGCTTATGGCAACGGCTTCTGCTGGGATATTGAACATAGTTCTCGACGCAATTCTCGTTTCGGGCTGCGGGCTGGGGCTTATGGGCGCGGCTATCGCTACTGCGGTAAGTCAAATATTCGGCGGCATATTTCCGCTTATCTATTTTTCTTGTAAAAATAACAGCCTTTTGCGCCTTACAAAAACCAAATTTTACGGCAAAGCTTTTTTAAAGTCGTGTACCAACGGCTCTTCAGAGTTCTTTTCAAACGTTTCTTCCGCGGTAGTTGTAATTTTATACAATTTTCAGATACAGGCGGTTTTGGGCGAGGAGCTCGGAAAATCGGGTGTTGCGGCTTACGGCACAATTGCCTATATTATGATGATTTTCTTCTCCATCTTTATGGGCTACGCGGTGGGCAGCGCGCCGCTTATGGCATACAATTTCGGTGCGCAAAATAAAAAAGAGATGCAAAATTTATACAAAAAAAGTATTATAATCATGTTGATTTCGGGTATAACTATGTTTGGGTTGTCCGAGGCGCTTGCCGTACCGTTTGTCGGTATGTTCGGTTACGGGCAGCAATTATTTGAAATGGCGGTGCGCGGAATGCGCATTTACAGCGTAATTTTTATAACGGTCGGCATAAACATGTATGGTTCGGCGCTGTTTACGTCGCTGAACAACGGGGTTATATCCGCGCTGATTTCGTTTTTGAGAACGGTGGTGTTCCAGGTTACCGCGGTAATGGTTCTGCCCATATTTATGGGGCTTGACGGCGTATGGTCTGCGGCAATCGTGTCTGACTTGCTTGCTACTGTCGTAACTGTTATTTTCCTTTTAACGATGCGCAAGCGATACGGCTATTTCGGCAAGATAGAGGAAAAAGAGATAGTAACTCAGTAATTTCAAAAAATTAATTATAATTTCATAATATCTTAATAATTATGTGGTATGCTTTAATAGATGAACGCGGTATTTAGTCAATTTGATAATTTTTATGTTACCGTAAAGAGCGACAGGGTCAAAGAAGTTTGTAAAATGTACGCTTCGCTCGGGTGGAAGCTAATTGAAAACAGCCCCCATTCGAGGTATTTTAACGAGCGCAATTTAACTTTCAGCCGTCCGCACGTTGTCGAGCATAGGGACGAGCTTCATCTTTTGCAAGTTTATCTTGACGGCGCCATTGATAAGATAGGCAAATTACAGTCAAACCCTTGCCCCGTAACAACGGCGCTTATGGTTTCGGTGGGGCTTGCCTGCCTGTTTTTAATTGTCTGCGGCACACTGCTTTCTGTATTTTGGCAAAGCACCTATTTTATTACGGGCATTGTATATTCCTCGCTCGGCGGAGCTTTGCTTATATTACACGGTGTGTTGTTTATAAAAATTTACGCCCGGGAAAAGACTAAATCGCAGCTTAAAATTTTAGAGCTTTCGGATAGATTGAATTCTATTTGCGAGATGGGCGCAAGGCTTACGGGTGGCGCCGATGAATAAAAAAATAGTAAAAAAAATCAAATGTACGCGTTCCCCGGATTCCCGACTTGTGAAAATACGCACCGAGGGCAGAGGCTGGGGTATTTTAAAGACGGGCGTAGCCGCGTTGTTTATATTAGTTCAGCTCGGTATTTTTATACTTTTGTACCTCGGCTTTGCCTATTCTATCGGCTGGTATTTAATACTTTCGGCGGTACTTAGCGGACTGTGCGTAATAAGCGTAATATCAAGCTATAAAACGGGCACTACAAAGGTTGTTTGGGTGTTGTTTTTAACCGTTTGCTTCTCGTTCGGTTATATCGGATATTTGATGTCCAGCGAGTACGTCTTTTTCGGTCTGGCAAAACGGCGTTACGGATGTATATTTGCCCGTAGCGAAAAGTTTATAGGCGACAACGTAATTGACGAAAAGTTGCCTCTATCTGTCAAGCACGATGCAAATTTTTTGTGGAATACGGGCAAATTCAAATTATATAACGATACGCTTTTGAATTATTTTCCCTCGGGCGTGTCAATGTTTGACGACGTAATTGCCGAAATTTCCGCGGCAAAGAGCTTTGTTTTTATCGAGTTTTTTATAATTTCGGACGGAAAACTGCTCAACCGTATCTTTGAAATTTTGTCCGAAAAGGTGGCGCAGGGCGTCGACGTAAGAATTATTGCCGACGGTATAGGCAGCCACGGCACGCTCTCTTTCGGTATGCGGCGCAAAATGAAAAAAGCCGGCATAAAGCTTAAATTTTTCAACAGGATACAGGCTCGGTTTACTTTTGCCCTCAATTTACGCGACCACAGAAAAATTATAGTAGTCGACGGAAAATGCGGATATGTGGGCGGTTGCAATCTTGCCGACGAATATATCAACGCCAAGCGTATGTACGGCTATTGGAAGGACGTCGGGCTTAAACTCAGCGGTAAGGCAGTAGATGCGCTTACGTTGCAGTTCTTGCGTCAGTGGGAGTTTGTGACAAGGCGCTCTTGCAAGTACGAAGCTTATTTTAACCGCTATGATAAGGTTTCAAGCGACGCGGCGGTAATTCCGTATGTCGACGGCAAGGATTATGTAAGCGCAATCGGAAAGGGCGTTTACGACACTATAATTTCGGGCGCAAGGGAAAAGCTGTATATCATGACGCCCTATCTCGTGCCCGACGAGCAGACGTTCAGCGCAATAGCCGAAAAGGCGCTTGCCGGCGTGGACGTGCGCATAGTTATACCCGACGTGCCGGATAAAGGCTATGTTTATCTTGTTACCTTGGATTATGCCGAACGGCTTGCCGAAACGGGGGTAAAGGTCTATAAAATGCGCAACGCCTTTGTGCATGCAAAGCTTATGCTCAACGAAAATTGCGCTTCGGTAAGCTCGGTCAATATCGATTTGCGAAGCTATTACAACCAATTTGAAAACGGCGTTTATACCAACGACGTAAATGTTTTAAAGGATATTGAAAGCGATTTTAGCTTTGTGTTCGGCGCGTCGGACACAGTCGAGAACGACGCGGTAAATAAGCATCATTTAAGAAGGTTTATTGCAAGTATCTTAAAGCTATTTGCGCCGCTAATGTAAAAAGCGCGGACTTTTAAGTCCGCGCTTTTAGTTTAAACAGACAAAACTCTCGATAAAAAGTCTTTAAGTCTTGGATTGTTCGGCGCGCCGAAAATTTGGTCGGGCGTGCCCTGTTTTTCTATTTTTCCTCCGTCCATAAACAGAACGCGTGTGGAAACTTCGCGTGCAAACGCCATTTCGTGCGTGACAATCACCATAGTCATACCCTCGTCGGCAAGCTCCTTTATAAGCGCAAGCACTTCCCCGACCATTTCGGGGTCTAATGCGGAAGTGGGTTCGTCAAACAGCATAACTTTCGGGTTCATTGCAAGCGCGCGAGCTATCGCAATGCGCTGGCGTTGACCGCCTGACAGGGTGGAGGGGTAAACGTTTGCCTTTTCTTCGAGCCCTATGCGCTTCAACAGCCGCATAGCGTTCTCTTCGGCGTTCTTTTTTATGGTTTTTTTGTCTGTTTTAACGGGCAATATTTCAACTTTTTTGTCTTTGGGTTTAAATAGGTTTTTCAGCTTTATAAAAAAGTTTTTGCGCTTTATTTTCTTTAAATCATGCAATTCAACGCGTATGGGCGCAAACGTTATGTTTTTAAGCACATTCATATTGTTGAACAAATTGAATGATTGAAATACCATACCTATATGCCTGCGTTGTATATTTATATCCACATTTAAATCGCAAAGATTATTGCCTTCGAAAAACACATATCCGTCCGTGGGGTCTTCAAGCACGTTCAAACAGCGTAAAAACGTGCTTTTGCCGCTGCCGGAGGGCCCTATTACGGCAATTTTTTCTCCTTGGTAAATTTTTTCCGATATGTCGTCAAGTACCTTCAATTGTCCGTACTCTTTCGAAAGATGCTGCACTTCCAAAAGCGCTTTTTCGTCGTAAGGCTCTACGGGCGTGTTGCGCTTGTTTAAAAATTTGGGTTTAGCGTTTTTCACTCTTTTTAAATCTCCTTTCAATAAGCCTTATTATCAGAGTAATTATCAATATTATAACAAAATAGATTATCGCAAGCGCAATGTAGGGTATAAAATATTCAAATGTGGAGTCTGCTATTGCCTTAAACGCCCTTGTAAGGTCGGAAAGCCCGACAACGCTGACTATTGAAGTTTCCTTTAAGAGGGATATAAATTCATTTCCGATTGTTGGTACAACGTTCTTTACCGCCTGCGGCAAAATTATATGAATCATTGTCAAGGGGTAGCTAAGCCCTAGCGAACGTCCGGCTTCAAATTGTCCCTTATCCACGGAATTAATTCCGCTTCTTATAATTTCTGCCATATATGCCGCGCTGTTCAAGCCGAAAATTAGCGAAACTTCTATTACGGGCGGAATATTTACGCCTATAAACACCGCAAAATGCAGCAACAGCAGCTGTACCATCATAGGTGTGCCGCGGAATATTGCAATATATAGGTCGGCTATTCTTTTAAACACCGTTATCGCAAAATTTTTTGACGGAAGCATCTTTATTACCGAAAGAACGCATCCGAGCAAAAATCCCAACAAAAGACCAAACACGGCAATAATTGCCGTGTTTAAAAGTCCCGTGAATACCGATTCAAGCGTTCCGGGGGTTATAAACCTGTTCCAGAAAATTTCAAAATTGCTCATAATTATTTATTGATACTCTTTGTAATCATAATTGAGGGCTGTTTGTCGAGAATTACTGCGTTTATCTTGCCGTTTTTAAGGTCCATCATTGCAAGCGCGCCTGTGTTGTACGCCTTTGTAGTCAGGTTGGTAAATCCGTCGTAACCGAAATCCGCGTCTCCGTTCGAGTACATATACCCCGTCGTTCCTGCCTGCGTGCCTATAATAAAGTTTTTTTGTTGAGCTTTCAAAATATCTTCGACTTCTTCAACGTTTGTGCAATTGTCAAACGTTGAATCGCTTTCCAAAACGGTAATTACCTGTGCGGAAGTGTAGTAGCCTGTTGCAAAATTCACCTGTTCTTTTCGCGTATCGTTTACTGTAATTCCCGCCATTCCCACGGCGCTTTGACCGGATTGTACGCTGGGTATTATCGCGTCGAAATCCATATCCGCAATAAACAACGTCTTATTGAGTTTTTGTGCGATGTTGTATGCAATTTCAATGTCCACACCCACAAACTCGTTGTTTTCGTTTATGGACTCGAAAGGGGGGAAGTACGCGTTGGTTGCCACAACAAAATCCCCGTCCTTTGCGGTTGAGGTTGCGTTTTTATATGTAAAGTCCGACTTGCCGTCGAAATATGAATTTATCAATTCATCAAGCGAACCGTCGGCTTTCCATTCTGCAAGAAACCCGTTTATTTGCGCGAGAAGTTCGTTGTCGTCCTTTGAAACCGCAAAAGCGTATTCCTCGCTTGTAAGCTCTATATTTTTTACTGTAAGCTTTTCTGCGCTACTGCAAGCAACGGCGGAAAATACGGTGGCAACTGCAAGCGTCGCAGCAGTACAAGCAATAATACGCTTTTTCATAATTATACCTCAATATTAATATTTATTCATTTAATCTATAATAGCACCGAGCAAAAAAATATGCAACAACCTTTAAAAAATCAATTATATTTATTAATTTTTGTGAATAAATTTACATATTATGTCATAATTTAACACGAAATATGAATAAAATAATTAATATTCGGCAATTTTGTATATTTGATTGGATTATTTGCGGTCTATGGCAAGTACTTTTAATTTTATACATTTTATATTCATTATACTTAAAGTGGTTCGGTGATAAATATGTGGAAATGTGAAAATTGGAAAAAAGTTTAAAAAACAGCAATCATTTTTGATTTAACTATTGCAAATTTTACCAATTTGTGGTAAAATATTACAAAACGAGCGGAGTGTGAGATGGACGACATAATAAAACTTATTCGGGACGCCGAAAGCGAGGCTTTAAAAATAAAGGAAGAGGCTGCGACTCGGGCGGTTTATATTGCCGAAAACGCCGAGGTCGAAGCAAATAAAATATTAAAAATATGCGATGAAAAGTGTGCCGTCTTACGCGAAACGGAAATAAACAGGGCAGAAAAAGAGGGGGCAAGCGAGTACAACAACGCTATTCAAAGCGAAAAGCAAAGCTCGCGCGCGTATGCCGATGAAATACTTAAAAAGAACGTCGGCGCTGCCGACGAAATTGTGCGGAGGGTTTTAAGTGGCAGTCGCTGAAATGCGTAAGCTCAATTTAATAGCAATGGCTTACGACAGGGACGCGCTTTTAAACGCACTTCAAAAGACGGGCGCAACCGAGATTAAGCAACAGGCGGAAACGGAAAATACCGCTCCGCTTGTTTTGTCGTATGAAAATCTTCAAAACTATCTCGGTGAAGTCGAGTCGGCGCTTTTTACGCTCACTTCGGAAATGGAAGCTTACAATGCCGCGCATAAAATTAAAAGCGATATTTTAAATGACGGGTTCGAGGTGTCTTACGAGGCGTTTATGGGCGCGCACTCTCTCAAGGGGGTAGCGGACGAAACCGTCGCGCAAATTTCAAAGCTTGCCGACGAAAAAAAGAAGCTTTTGAACGAACAGTCAAAGCTTGAAAAGGAAATTATTTCGGCGGAAATTTATTCTCAACTAAAAATTCCTTTCTCCGATTTTTCCGACACCAAGCACGTCAAAATAAAGCTCGGCATAATTCCCGTTTCCGAGTTGGATAATTTAAAAAAATGCGTTTGCGTCGACGAGCTTTGCGAGGTCGGCACAATAAACGTGGGGTTTGAGTACGCGCTTATATGGGTCGTTTGGCATAAAACCTGCGACTGTGAGTCGGCTTTAAGCTCGTCAGGCTTTGTTTCCTGCCCGTACAGGCAGGGCACGGGAGAAGAGCTATACAATAATTTAAAATGCCGCTCGCAGGAGATTAGCGTAAGACTGAGTCAAATTTCCGACGAGTTTGTGTCGCTCGGCGACAGGGTGCAAAACCTTAAAATTTACTGCGACTATCTCTCGTTCGAGCTTGAAAAATTGACCGTTTCGGAAAAATTCAGGGTGACAAACGCAACCTTCTTACTTGAAGCGTACGTTCCCAAGGAGGCGGAAAGCGCTGTTTCAAGCACGATTGACGGGGTTTCGTCGGCTATTTTTTACGAGTTTTCCGACCCTGACGAAAGCGAAATGCCGCCCACGCTGTACAAGAATAATAAGGTAGTGCAAAACTTTGAAACAATAACAAACATGTACTCTCCCGTCAACGCCAAGGAGTTTGACCCAAATACAATAATGGCGTTCTTTTACAGTCTGTTTCTCGGTTTTATAATGGGTGACGTCGGCTACGGAATTTTAATGTTTCTCGGCGGCGGATTTATATATATGAGAAAACGGCGCGAGGACGGCGGCTTCAAAAGGCTTTCGGGTGTGTTTGCAATCGGCGGTATCTTTGCCATATTATGGGGTCTATTGCTAAATTCCTTCTTCGGGCTGACGTTTATGTTCCCTACTTCCGTAATTCCCGACGTGCAGGAAAGCCGTTGGTCGCTTATGGGTATTTCCATACCCTCCGTGCTTTTGATAAGTCTTGAAATAGGCGTCGTTCACATTATGTTCGGCTATATCTGTAAGGCTATTCAATGTATGCGCCGCGGCTATTTTTGGGACGGAATGCTTGACGGCTTTGTATGGGCTGTGTTTTCCATAGGCGCATTTCTGGCAATAATAGGCTTAATCGAGGACGCCAATGTGCCGCAACTTGCCTATATTGGGGGGGCAATGGTAGGCGCAAGCCTTGTTGTTGCCGTTTTAACGGCGGGCAGAAAGGAAAAACTTTTGGGTAAATTTACAAAGGGGTTCGGCGCGGTTTACGGAATAATAAACTATGTTTCGGATATATTGAGCTACGCGCGCCTATACGGACTTATGCTTTCGGGCGCGGTCGTTGCAAAAATCGTTTCGGATTATTCTATCGGCTTTATTACGGGCGGCAACGTCGCGTTCATAATGCTCGGCGTCGTTCTAATGGTAGTGGGGCATATCTTCAACCTTGCCATAGGTCTGTTGGGCGCGTACATTCACGACGCAAGGTTGCAATACGTTGAATTTTACGGTAAGTTTTACGAGGGAGAGGGAAAGCTTTTCGCGCCCCTCGGTTCAAACAATAAATATACAAAATTGGCAAATCCCGTCGCAAAATCGGCGGATTGATAACTAAAATTTAAAACATTTTCGGAGGTTTTTTATGACAACGGGTTCCGTTATCGGCATCATCGGAATTGCGCTCTGCGTACTTTTGTGCGGCGTAGGTTCTGCAATCGGTCTGTACAAGACCAGCAGCGCGGCTGCGGGAGTTCTGGGCGAAAATCCCAACAAGTTCGGTAAAGTATTGGTATTGGTGCTTTTACCGGCTACGCAGGGTTTGTACGGCTTTGTTATCGGCATCATCGCTTCCGGTAACGTAGCTGCGCTCGAAACGGTTGAGCAGGGCTGGGCGCTGTTCGGCGCAGTTATGCCTATGGCATTTTCCGGTCTTATCACGGGCATTTTTCAGGGCAAATCGGCTGTAAACTGTATCTATGCGGTTGGCAAGCAGGACTCGCTCGGCGGTAAATTGCTGCTCTACCCCGCAATGATAGAGTTCTATGCAATTCTCGGCTTTATCATTTCCATAATGATGTCAAGTTTGGTTTAATTTATGAGTAGGGAAAGCATTGTCGAGAAGATAATTTCCGACGCCGAAACCGAGGCAGCGGCAATATTAACCGAAGCGGAAAAGAGCGCAGAAGCAACAATTGCGCGCGCCAATCTTTTCGCCGAACGCAAAATTACGGGAGTGAGGGCTGAAACTGCGCAAAAGGTAAAGTCTATTCTTGACGGCAAGTCGGCTTCCGCCCGTCTTGACTGCGCAAAAATCAAGCTCGGAGAAAAGCGTCGGGTTATCGACGCGCTCTACGAGCAGGCTTTTCAAGCGTTGCTTGAGCTCGATAAAAAGCAGACTGTCGCTCTTTCTAAGCGGCTTTTGGAGCAATACGCCGACGAGTGCGACGAAATAGTTTTTTCGTCAAACTTTAAATATATCGAGGATGTAATCAAGCTCGACGTAGTGAAAGAAAAACAGCTTACGCATTCGGTCGGAGGAGCTATTCCCGACGGAGGCTTTATTTTAAAGGGCAAAGTATGCGACAAAGATATTTCATACAGGGCGCTGCTTTTAATCGACAGGGAGCAAAACGTCTCTCTGTTAGCCGAAAAATTATTTAATCAGGGATAATTATGTCAAAGGACTGTGTGTACACGGGCGGCGTTATTGCCGTAAAAGAAAACAGCCTTCTCGGTTCAAAACTTTTCAAGCTTGCCGAACTCAGCGCCGACGAAGCTTTTCGCTCGCTTTCGGAAAGCGGTTTTTCGCGCGGAACAGAGGGCGGATCGGTGTACGATTATGAAAGCGTTCTTGCTGCGGATATGCGCGATTTGGACGCATTCATACGGGAATATGCCCCGACTAACGCCGAACGCGACTATTTTCTCGCTCCCCGTGACTTTCATAACGCAAAGGCAATTTTAAAGTCTGAATACTCCGGAGCGGAAAAACAGGGTATGCTTGCTCCCGACGGAAATATCCCCTCCGACGAGATATCGAGGCTGATTAAAGAGCGCAACTTTGCGCCGCTCGGCAAATACCTTGCGCAGGCGTGTAAAACCTGCGTCGAGCTGTTTGAGGGCGAGAGCGAGGTGTCCGGTGCGGAGATAGGCTTGATATTCGAAAAGGCGCTTTTTGCGCATTTGACGGATAGCTGTAAACGAAATTCAAGTTTGAAAAAGCTTATAAAGCTTAAAGCCGATTATACCGATATTTTGGCGGTTATGCGTTCAAAGACCCCGGAATATGCCTTAAATAACTGCGTATTGTCGGGAGAATTAAAGGTAAACCAACTTGAAAAGCTTACTTCGGAAGATATGGAAAAAGCGGCTTCTCAATTTTTAGGAACTAAGTACGAAAGCTTTGTAAACGCCTGTTTCGAGGCAAAGCAAAACGCGCTTCCCTTTACAAAAGCCGAGCGTATGCTTGCGGACATCGAAATAGACTATTTGCAAAAAAAGAAATATGAGCTTAAAAATTCGCAACCCTTTTTATACTACGTTTTAAGGCGGCGTGCGGAAAATATCAATCTTCGCATAATTTTTGTCTGTCTTATGGCAGGTATGGGAGAGGAGCAAATAAAGAGCCGTCTGCGCGCGGTTTAGGCGTTTCGGCGGCGGAGAAATATATGGAAGGTAAGATAGCTATAATAGGCGACGGGGAAAGCATAACGGTATTCAAAGCTTGCGGAGCTTTTGCGTTTGCTGCGGAAAATGCGGAAAAAGCGCGCGAAGTTTTAAGAAAAATTGCCAAGGATTATAAGGTGATTTTTATAACCGAAGAGCTGGCAAAGCCCCTTGCCGCATTTTTAAAGAGGTTTGATGAAGAGCCGTACCCCGTAATTTTGAGTATTCCCTCCAAAAACGGAAGCTCGGGCTACGGTACGGAACTTTTAAAGAGCGCGATGGAGCGCGCACTCGGCGTAGATATTCTCTTTAACGATTAATTGAGTATATCCGCAAAAATTTACAGGAGTTTTTATGGGAAAGACAGTTAAAATTTCAGGTCCTTTAATAGTTGCCGAGGGTATGGCGGACAGCAAAATGTTCGACGTCGTGCGGGTTTCCGACAAAGGGCTTATAGGTGAAATAATCGAACTTCGCGGCGACAAGGCTTCAATTCAGGTCTATGAAGAAACGGCAGGATTGGGACCGGGTGAAGAGGTCGTGTCTACGGGAGAGCCGCTCTCTGCCGAGCTTGCGCCCGGGCTTATTTCGGGCATCTTCGACGGAATTCAAAGGCCGCTTACAACGCTGTATTTCGAGTACGGCGCAAGAATTTCGAGGGGTGTTTCGGTAAATAATCTCGACCGTGAAAAAAAATGGAAATTTGTGCCCTTCGTAAAGGTCGGCAGCGAGGTCGTCGAGGGAGATATACTCGGCACCGTGCAGGAAACCGAGCTTATAGAACACAGAATTTTGGTGCCCAATGGTATTAGCGGCAAGGTTGAAAAGATAGAAGAGGGAGAGTTTACTATCGAGGACACCGTTGCTGTTATCAAAACTCAAAGCGGCAAAAAGCCTATAAGTATGTTGAGAAAGTGGCCTGTCCGCCGCGGCAGACCTTACAGGGAAAAGCTTTCCCCTACAAATCCTATGATAACGGGTCAGCGCGTTATTGATACGCTCTTTCCCATTGCTCGCGGCGGCGTGGCGGCGGTCCCCGGCCCCTTCGGCAGCGGTAAAACCGTCGTTCAGCACCAGCTTGCAAAGTGGGCGGACGCGGACATAATCGTCTATATCGGCTGCGGAGAACGCGGCAACGAAATGACCGACGTTTTAAACGAATTTCCCGCGCTTAAGGACCCCAAGACGGGTGAGCCGCTTATGAAGCGCACTATACTTATTGCAAACACATCGGATATGCCCGTTGCGGCGCGCGAGGCGTCGATTTACACGGGTATAACCATTGCGGAATATTTCCGCGACATGGGCTATAACGTAGCGATAATGGCGGACTCCACTTCGCGTTGGGCTGAGGCACTGCGTGAAATGAGCGGACGCCTTGAAGAAATGCCGGGTGACGAGGGATATCCCGCATATCTTTCCAGCCGACTCGCCGAGTTTTACGAGCGTGCAGGCATCGTAAAGGTGTTGGGCGGCTCGGATAAGACAGGTTCGGTAACTGCAATAGGCGCGGTGTCTCCCCCGGGCGGAGATTTGAGCGAGCCCGTTTCGCAGGCAACTTTGAGAATCGTAAAGGTGTTTTGGGGACTTTCGGCTTCGCTTGCATATAAGCGCCACTTCCCTGCTATCGATTGGCTTGTCAGCTACTCGCTTTACGCCGACAGAATGAAGGATTGGTTCGGCGCAAACGTAAGCGCGGACTTTACAAAATACAGGCAGTTTGTAATGACGGTTTTACAGGAAGAGGCTGCTTTGGACGAAATAGTAAGGCTTGTCGGCGTCGACGCGCTTTCGTCGAAGGACAGACTTACAATGGAAACGGCAAAAATCATACGCGAGGACTATCTGCACCAAAATGCGTTTGACGAGGTTGACACATACACTTCTATGCGCAAGCAGTTTTTAATGCTTAAACTTATATGCGAGTTTGACGAACGCGCGAGGGAAGCGCTTGAAAACTATGCGGATATGAATGCTATTTTGTCGTGTTCTTGCAAAGAGAAGATAGGCAGAGCAAAATATATTACCGAAGAAAATTTGGCGGAATTTGACGAGATTTTAAAATTAATGAACTCGGAACTCAAAGCATTGGGTCAAGGTGAAGAAAATGTTTAAGGAATATAAGACAATCCGCGAAGTAGTCGGCCCGCTTATGCTGGTCGAGGGCGTTGAAGGCGTCAAGTACGACGAGCTTGTCGACGTCGTTTGCGCAAACGGGGAAGTTAGGCAGGGAAAAGTACTCGAAGTAAACCGCGACAAAGCCGTAGTGCAGCTTTTCGACAATTCTCAGGGCTTGCAGATATCTACTTCGAAGGCTCGGTTCACAGGTCACGGTCAACAGCTTGCGGTATCGCAGGAAATGCTCGGCAGGGTATTCGACGGCATGGGTAACCCCCGTGACGGCGGCGCGCCCGTTATCCCCGACAAACTCTTGGACATAAACGGAGAGCCCATAAATCCTGCCGCACGCGACTATCCCGACGAGTTTATTCAGACGGGAATATCCGCTATCGACGGGCTTAATACGCTCGTTCGCGGACAAAAGCTGCCCGTGTTTTCAATGAGCGGACTGCCGCATGCCGAGCTTGCCGCTCAAATTGCCAGGCAGGCAAAAGTTAAGGACGACAAAAGTAAGTTTGCCGTTGTATTTGCAGCGATAGGTATTACTTTCGAAGAGGCTCAGTACTTCATCGACGACTTTAAAAAGACGGGCGCAATCGAGCGCACAGTACTTTTTACCAACCTTGCCAACGACCCCGCTGTCGAGCGTATAGCCACCCCGAGAATGGCTTTGACTTGCGCCGAGTATCTCGCGTTTGACTGCGGTATGCACGTTCTTGTCATTATGACGGATATAACCAACTATGCCGAAGCGCTTCGCGAGGTTTCCGCCGCAAGAAGGGAGGTTCCCGGCAGGCGCGGCTATCCCGGTTATCTATATACCAACCTTGCAACTTTGTACGAGCGCGCAGGCAGAATAAGGGGTTGCGAGGGCTCTATTACCCAGATACCCATTTTAACAATGCCCGAGGACGATAAAACTCACCCCATTCCAGACCTTACGGGCTATATAACAGAGGGGCAGATTATACTGTCGAGGGATTTATACAAGAAGGGCATCAATCCCCCCATCGACGTTTTGCCTTCGCTCTCCCGATTAAAGGACAAGGGAATAGGCAGGGGCAAGACTCGTGAGGACCATGCGGATACAATGAACCAGCTGTTTTCGGCTTATGCGAGCGGTAAAGAGAGCAAAGAGCTGTCCGCAATTTTGGGAGAAGCCGCGCTTTCGGACACCGATAAGCTTTACGCAAAATTTGCCGAACAATTCGAAAAGCTATATATCAATCAGGGCTTCGATTCCGACCGTTCGGTGGAAGAAACGCTCGACTTGGGTTGGGAGCTTTTGAAAATTTTGCCCGTAAGCGAGTTGAAGCGTATAAGACAGGCATATATAGATAAGTATTTGAATAAAGGTTAAAAATGGCACGGTTAAACGTAAACCCCACGCGTATGGAGCTGAAAAAGCTTAAAGGCAGACTCTCCACAGCCGTAAGGGGTCACAAACTGTTAAAGGATAAGTCTGACGAAATGATTAGGCGGTTTTCCTTATTAATCAGGGAGAATAAGGCTTTGCGCGACGAGGTGGAAAGCGAGCTTGCTTTCGTCTTGCGGCAGTTTTCGGTCGCGCGCTCGGTAACTCCGTCTTACGAGGCGGAGGCGGCTTTTGCTATGCCAACGGTTTCCGTAGACGCCGAGTGCGAAATTGCTACCGTAATGGGCGTTGAAGTTCCGAAAATAAGCGTGTCAAGCAAAAAACGTTCGGACGATTTGCCATATGCGTTCAGTGAAATTACGAGCGAGGCGGATTATTCCGTGGCGCGAGCCGCCGATTTAATTCCCAAAATGTTGAGGCTCGCGCAAATAGAAAAAACGGTAAGAATGCTTTCCGACGAAATAGAGCGCAACAAGCGCAGGGTAAACGCGCTTGAATACGTTATGATACCTCAACTTGAAGAAACTATTAAGTATATAAAATCAAAGCTCGACGAAAACGAGCGCGCCGCGGTAATACGGCTTATGAAGGTAAAGAACAGGGGATAAATATGTTGAACGACAGCACGGCAAAACTTTTGTCAAAAATCAATGTGTTAAAAAACGGCGCAAATACGCCGACGGTGCGGTTGGAGTACGAGTGCCCTTGTAAAAAGGGTAAAATCGTTGAAGAACGCGTGTCGGGTTTTTGCGATTACAGCGTGGATATAGAGTGTGAGGAGTGTAAGACGAAATATTACGCGCTTACGGGTTGCGGACATATATGGGAACTCAAAAATAAATAATAAAAAAATCCCCACCGCTAGTGGGGATTTTTTTAATTAAACAAGAGTTTTAAGTTCTCCCGTTTTTAAAGAATATGTAAAGTATGTAGATTTGTCGTCAAACGTTTCGTTGGCTATCCAAAGCACGGTCTTTTGCGTAAGGTTGTAAATTGCGCTGTGAACGGTTACGCCTTCTCCGGGTTTCCAGGTTCTTCTGCCTATTGCTCTCAAAATTTCCATTGCCGCCATCTCGTCTTTTACAATGCCGTCGGTCGGGCTGAGTCTGTTGTAAATTTCGTTATATCTGTCAAAACCGCCCTTGTTTTCGTCGCTGATATAGTAGTCGGGCTGTAAAATAAAGTTTGTTACCCATTGAAAGTCAACGTTTGCTTCACGCTCACCCAAATAGTCGTCACCTGTGTTGTAGTGTACTACAAGCTTTCTTGCCGAACCGTCCGTGTCGGTCTGCTCGTTTCCGTTTTCGGGAACCCACTCCAAAATGGCGCTCTTGCCCGTTGCGTCTGCAATCATATAGTGGAATGAAGTTTGTGCCGAGTCGTGAAGGTTATATTTTTGAATGAGTTCGACTGCCTCGTCAACAGTTTCAGCATAGTCAAGTATGAGTCTTAACATCGTGGTGGAGGTTATGTTGTCTTTTTCGGGGTCTTTTTGGTCGGTTGCCACGGTGTCCTCCCCGCCCTGATAGGTCATATAAATTCCGCAGCTTAACCCTGCGTCGTTAATTCCGTCAAGCGGAGTAAAGGGTGCGGCAAGACAGGTTATGCTGTTCATAAGTCCCTCAACGTCCTTGTCGGGGTCCATACCTACAAATGTCAAATCAACCGTGGAAAATGATTTGTGTCTGCCGTTTTCCGGGTCGCATGTTGTTATACATACGTTTGTCTTTGTAAAATCGTAATTTCTTGCAAACAGCTTGTCACCGTTTTCTGCAATGGCGGTAAAGGACGCGCAGCCTATGTCCGATTCCTTTATATTCATAGGAATAAGTCCCTTGGTTATGTTTTCTGTAATAAATGAAATAAGTTCCGAGTCGCTGCTTGCGCCGCCCTGTTCGAGATACTTGTCAAAGTAAAATCCGCCTTTAACGTCCATTTTGTAAACGGCTCCGGCTTTATTGTCGTCGTTTCTGTCAACCAATTTTTTAAAGCTTGCAACTGTGTTTATTTCGTTGAACCAAATTCCGTACACGGTTGCCGTCAATATAACGATAATTGTAATTATTGCGGCAAGAGTTATACCTAAAATGCGTAAAAGTAAATTTTTTCTTGTTTTTGCCATAATTTAATCTCCTTATAATAATTAAATTATATGAGGCAATTGTTGATTTGTCAACGAAAATTTTATAAAAAAGAGATAAATTATGTTTTTTGCGTAAAGTTAAAATGTTTTGCAAAAATTAATTGACAAAAATAAATATATTATATATAATAATTTAGCGTTTAAAATTAAATATTTACCCACCTTTAGCTCAACTGGATAGAGCGACGAGCATTGGGTATTCAAAACAACGTGGTACGTTGTTTTGCAATGCGAGATGAGTGAGCGCAAACGTCAAACGCGAACGGTGACCGAACGAGGCGTTATCCTTACGCCGAGGGAGAAGGTCTACGGAACCAAAGGTAGCCTTTGGTAATGTAAATAATTAAAGTTAATAATATGCACCTTTAGCTCAACTGGATAGAGCGTTGGTCTACGGAACCAAAGGCTAGGGATTCGAATTCCTTAAGGTGCACCAAACAAAAAGACGGGCGTTTGCCCGTCTTTTTGTTTGTGCAAAGTAGGGCGTGAGAAGCCCTATGATGCGCGCGAGCGAAGCGAAGCTCTGCCGAGGTTCCACGTAAGTGGAAACGGCAGAATTCCTTAAGGTGCACCAAAAGAGTATAATCCGAACTCTATACTTGTTACAAGTGAGTGGTTCGGATTTACTTTTTATTTCAAGATTTCATAGAAAACAGGGCTTGCACTTTTGCAAGCCCTGTTCTATTGCTATAAAAATTTAATTCGTTGAACCTTCTACCGCATTTGTCTTATCTTTTAAATCCGTTGCAAGATTCCACTCTTCAAAACCGGCAGTGTGCGGAAGCATTAAGTTCCATTCATCCAAGCAGTTGATTTTCATTCTGCAATCGTCGGATGAAAGTTTAAGGATATGTCCGCCTTTTGTTAAATCTTTGCTGATAAAATGTATGTGCCAACCCGGCATATTTATCCCGTTTACATAGTTTGGACAATATACTCCTACAACAAAGCCTTCTTCATCGTGATACTCAAACTCTCTTTGATCGCAAGCAACTTTATAAAGCGGTTCGTACGGCTCGCTTTGAACAAAACAAGACCGCACTCTGACCTTAAATTTGCCCTCCATTTTTATCATGTAGAAGAAATTATGACTTTGTATGTATTGTTCCATTTTAGTTTTGAAATCTTCGATAGATACAAACTCCAAAGGATTTTCTTCCACTCTCTCATCAAATTTTGCTACCGTTGAGAACGGAAGCGAATCGCTGTCGTTCATTTCGCTTACCACGCCTGTTGCTCGTCCGTTATACGCTTTACCATTAATTATAATGGCTTCGCCGTCAAGACCGTCATAAGTGCCTATTCCCGTATCGCCGTAACGAAGCAGGTCTTTGACGGTACAGCTACCGTGATAGTCGCCCATCATAAGACTGTTGAGATTGCCGATTTGTAAAAGTTGATTATTTTGCATTTTAAATGCCTCCTAAATGATGTTTTCTGAGATGATGATGTTTTGAGATATAATGATTATTTTCGTCATAGACGGCGGCTAAAAGTTCACCGTGAGTCGCACCGAAAATTTTACGGGGATTTTCAATTTTAACGCCTTGATTTGTTTTAAAGTAATGCGTCATAATTCCCCTTGTGAAGAACGGGGATAAAATATTGGTTATGAGTAGCACAAACGCAAGTATAGCAATCGAATGTGCCGCCACGTCAGCGCCCGAAAGCCCTTGAAACGTGTATGTCGCAAACATAGCAGGAATCGATAAAGCCACGCCCGCAAGCGACGAGCTACCGATTGAAGCATAGCCGGGACGCTTCAAAATAAACCTGTCTACCACATAAGGCAATATCATAGTAATTGCCCAAAAGATTAACGTAATTACAACGGCAGCCAATAACACCGTAGGCTGGAAAGCTTTTGCGAGATTAATAGTCGAGCCAAACTGAAATCCCAAGAACGGTAATATAATCGTGTTGCCGCCCTTGAATATTTCGCGTATTTTCGGATCGAGATTACCAAACAAAAATCCCAACAAAAACGGTATTAGTAATGCAAAGATTTGTAAAATTTTACCTATTGTTGCAGCGGACGTACTTCCTGCCGGCATCCCGAATGCGCTAATAAATATAAAAGGAAGTAACGGCATTGAAAGTATTAACATTATGGGGAACGTCGCTCTATCGCTATTATCTGCATAAGGTGCGGTAACGCCCATATACAATGCTGCATTCGCGCTTGTTACAACGCAAGTAAAAGTAATAGCATCGATTCCCAAAAAGCCTTCGGGCCCACAAACTATCCAAACCACAGCCGAAATAATGTAAGCAGGCAAAAGCCTTGCTAAAACAACCCATATTCCTCTTTTAAAGACATCTACAAAATCGTGCGGTTTAATCATTGTCCCCGTACAGAATAACATCAGTCCTATCATTAACATTTGACCTGTAGAACCGAATAAATCTTTGACGGGATTACCGAGATATTGCCATAACGTCATACCTTCACCCGCTTTCCCTGTGCCAAGACCACAAGCAACCGTTATAGTACAAATAACGGCGCTTATCAATAGCGGCACAAACATTGTTCCGGCAGGGATTTTGTTTATAAAGTTCCAAATTCCTATGCCTTTGAACGGTTTTTTGCTTTTTTCTGCTTTCAAAATATGCCTCCTCGCAACCTAAAAACCGGTTGCTTTAATTGATTGTTTGTATTATAATAAAAAAGGAGGCAAAAAGTAATAGCCCACAAATACGAACTTACATTCAATATTTGGGCTATTGGCACAAAGTACTATTATGGATTACGAGGAATTACTGCAAATTGAAGAAAACTCATTTACCGTTGATGAACTATTAAAAGCGTATTATGCATTTTTTCAATTACCTATGGCGGTTATAGATCAGAATTACAATATTAAGGGACACTTCTTCCTTGATAGCGCAGACGATACTTATATGTCGAATATTCAACGCGGCAGTTGGTCTATGGAACTTATAAGTATTGCTAACCTATCTTTTAAAGACGGGGAAAGATATAGAATTTTAGAAACAATAAACAGTAAAGTACGGCGTTTGTTTTATCGTTTGACATTCCGCGATTCGGTTATAGGCTACCTTGTATTACTTGAAAATCAAAAGAATAAATTTGAAGATTTAGATTTGATACTTTTAGAGCATCTGTGTAAGAGCATAATCAAAATTTTACGGTTACAATCCAATGAAGGGCACGGCTTTTCGCAATTGAATTTTTGGAAAGCTCTTGTCAAACACACTTATGTGCGAAGAGATATCTTTCTTTCAAAAGCGTCCGAATATAAAATTCCGCTCACATATAATTACCGAGTTTTACTTCTATCTCTTGCAAAATACGATAATCATGAAGATAATCACTTGCAAGATTCGCTGAAAAATATTTTGCGAAATTTCTACTGCATTGTAAAAGATAACTATGTTATAGTGATACTTAATGAAGATTTGTCGGAATATACGGTATCAACATTGAACGACTTCTTATTTAAAAATCACATTTATGCAATATTAAGTTCGAAAATTATAGATTTGTATGAACTGGATGTAATAATAGGTAATCTGATAAAACTGTTTGATTACCTTGTAAAAGTAAAAGATGAATATTGTTTAAAATATGAAGAAGAAAATAAATTGCTTGTTCCGCTTTTTAATGCTCCTACAACCGACGTTATCTTAAACTATATCAACGAAACAATTCTTGAAATTTATATTTATGATAGAGATAACAACACGTCCTTGCTTGAAACACTATATCAGTATTTACTAAATAATAAAAGCTTAAATGAAACGAGCAGAATTCTATTTGTACATAAAAATACAGTAACTTATCGTCTGGAACGAGTTAAAGACTTGTTTAATATCGATTTCAATAACGTTGAAAATAACTTATCGTTTATGTATTCTGCCTCTATAATAAAATACTTGGATTCGATAAAATGCAAAGCTCTTTCCGAACTGAAAATTTTCAGTTAGGTATTGTCTATTATTGTAACCTTGCGGTAAGTGATGATTTACTATTTATAAATATAAAACAGCCGATAGAGCAATCAAACTCTATCGGCTGTTGCCGTTGTTTAGGTTTATGATGTTCGGCGCAACCTTTCTACATTGTGTTTATGTAACTCTTTCATTTATATACCGCTCGCTTCGGCGGTAATAGTTATCCGTCTTAAAGGCGGCTATCCCTATACGATTTAACGGGATTCTTTTTTATTTTGTGAATAGAGTACATTTTTTGACAATTTCAAAAAAATTTCAAAAAAGGTATTGACAGCGGCGGAAAAGTGTGCTACAATTCACTTAATCGGTTAAGCTATTAAAAACCGAAAAATAATTTTGAGGTGGAAAGATGAAGAACGCTACAAAATGGGTAAGTCTTATGGTTGCGTCGGCTATTTGTGTTTCGTCGGTTGCCATGCTTGCTGCTTGTAACAAAGACGACCCTGAAACGGTAGAATATACCGTTACTTACTACGATGGTACAGAAGTATTGAAAACCGAAAAGGTTAAAGAGGGTGAAAAAGCAACGAAATGGATGCCGACCAAGGACGACTACGCATTCGTCGATTGGTTTGCTACGCCCAATTTTGCACATATTTTCCCGTTTGACGAACCGATCACGGAGAATAAATCCGCGTTTGCTCAATGGGCTTCCGCAACTCAGAGTGAGGACACAAGAACGTTCTATATTGTAGGCAGCGGAACAAGTCCTATGCTGAGGGCAAGCGATTGGGGTAAAGGCACAAGCGATCAGCACAAGATGACGAAGGCAGAGGGCAAGAACGAATATACTTACACCTGCGATTTGAACATCGGCGACAAGTTCCAGTTTGAAATTACGGGTACGGGCGACTGGCAAAATCAGCGCGGCGCAGGCTATCTGGATACTTTAACGCTTGCAGACGGAACGCCGGCGTTCAGCAGTTCGCAAACCATAGGTGACAACGCTGCCTACCGCTTGGATATAAAGTGCGAATATTCTGGTAACTATACGTTCACTCTCACTACTCACCCCGACGACGATACATACGAGACGACGAACCCGAGCTATACCGAGGCTAATAAGGAAGCATTCAATATCAATCCCCTTGATAAAATTTCCTGGGTTCGCAATGGTGATACCGACGAGGAAGTAGACGTTGTGATCGATTATTTCATTAAGGGCGCAAAAATTACCAATTGGAAGGATATGTATAATCCTGCGACAAAGATGACGAACAAAGACGGCGTATATACTTTGGAGGTTTACCTCAAAGAGAATGAAGAATTTGTGTTCTCTTCTCAGTACACAATAGGGGCGGAAATAACTACGGGAACGGAATTTCTGCGCGCAACGAACCTTGACGAAGCAAGCAAGGCATTTATAGACGGTAATGCCGCCGCAAATATGGTTGCAAAGGCTACGGGAACTTATACATTTACTTATACCGAGGCAACTAAGGTTTTAAGCGCAACGTTTGACGCAAGTAAGGCACCTGCGGCTGCCGACTATTACCTTGACGGAAGCTACGGCGGCGGAAGCTGGGGCGACTTTATGGATAAGGAAAATAATGCTGCTCATAAATTTATCGAAACGAGTGCAGACTCGGGTATATATGTACTTAATAACGTAGTGCTTGCCGAAAACGACGAGCTTGTATTGAGGGCTTATCCCAAAGGTACGGAAGAGCTTACTTGGGAAAACGGAGCAGGTAACTACAACTATGCGTACCTTTTTGGCGGCGGAACCGATTTTGTAAAACCCGAGGGTGGCACTAACATTAAGGTTGCGACGGCGGGTACTTACAACATAACTTTTGACAGTTATGCGAAAATGATCACTATAGAAAATGCAAATTCCGTTGATGACGCGTACATCGTCGGAACTATGACGGGCGAAGGCGGCTGGAAAGTTTCCCCCGCTTGGAAGATGACTTTAGGTGAGAACGGTATTTACACCATCGAAGTCAATCTTTCAGAAAACGACGGCTTCGGTATAAGGGTTATGAAAGGTGAAACTACGGAGCAGAAATATTGGTTTGGAGCTTCCTTGGTTAGCGTCGAACCCGCTGGGTTCGACGTGTCGGGCAGCAATATAATCTGTAAAACAGCGGGTACATATATAATAACCTGCACGGTAACGGACGGGGTTGGAACTATATCCATCAGCAGTAAAAATTAACTTGTTGCCGCTAACCGCGAACGTTTAAAAACAAAAAGCGGGCGTTCGTTCGAACGCCCGCTTGTATTTATATTTATTTCAGACTTTGTAAGAGTGTATATTGAAAGGTTCTCGGCTTAATGCTTTTTGTATGCAATCGGCAGTTTGCTTACAAATCGGAGAATATAAATCTATGTATAAAAGATTTGTTTCGGTAGCTTTGAAAAATTCGGCGATGATGCCGTGCATGACTAGCATATTTTTTACGTTTACGTTTTTCAAATCTTTGCTGTTGTCTATGAATATAACGTTGTCGAACGTATCGGTTATCTGCTCTTTCAAGCCTGCATCGGTTGGAGTAAGACAGACAAAACGATAATCGCCGTCGAAATAATTATCTGCCTTTTGCCTGAGCTTTGTATAGTCGGTAGTAATTTGGAAAAAGAGTTTATCTTCTACAAGACAATTAACGGCAATAAGCGGGATATAATTTTTATTTCCGATTTCGTAAAAGGTTTCTTTGCTTACGTTATACGCTATAATTGCGTCGGCGTTAGTGATGCGTCCGAACGGCGGCATACATACGATAATATCGAAATTGCCGTGCAGAGTGGTTAAAAGCCCCTCGATAATATTCATAAATTCCGCTTTTTCGATATAGCCGCAGTTCTCCGTGCAAATTGCTATCAGTTTACAATCAGTTGATGACCTAAGATTTTTCGCAAAAACGTTCGGCTTGTAATTCAACATATTTATCACATGCCATATTTTGTTTTTGGTTTCTTCGCTGATCGTTTGGTCTTCTCTGTTATTTATAACGTAGGAAACTGTTGCGGCGGAAACGCCTGCTTCTTTGGCTATATCGTATATCGTTACCTTTTTTCCCATATCGTCAATTATACAACACAATGAATTAAAATGTCAACATCAAAGAGGATTGTTATGAACGAAAACGCAATATTACATATGCCTGAATCCAAATTTTGTTATGCTTCGGATGAGAACGAAATTTGTTTAAGATTGAGAATTTCCAGGTATGATTTTCCCGACGGTATAAGGGTTATTTACGGTGGTAAATACTCGTATGCGACCGTGCGCGAGTATGCGGTAATGCAGCGGCAGTTTGAGGACAGACTGTTCGCCTATTATACCGTAACTTTAAAATTATCCGATTTAAGATTCGTCTATGTGTTTGAAATTTCCTGCGGGGATAAAGTTTATTACTATTCCGAGGACGGATTGTCCGAAAAATTCGACTTTGAATTGAGTTATTATAACTGTTTTCAATATGCTTATATAAATAAATGCGATATAATGAAACCGGTAGGGTGGATGAAAACGGCAGCGTTCTATCAGATTTTCGTCGACAGATTTAATATGGGAAATACGCAGAAGGACAAATCTTATATAAATCTTAAATGGGGAGATATTCCCGACCCTAAAAGTTTTGCCGGCGGTGATATTAAAGGTATAACGCAAAAGCTTCCGTATCTCTGCGGCTTAGGCATTAACGCTATATATCTTACTCCGATTTTCAGTTCGATTTCTAACCATAAATACGATATAAGCGATTATTATGAGATTGACAGTAATTTCGGCAGTAAAGAGGACCTGAAAGAACTTATCGACAGTGCGCATGCAAATGGAATGAAGGTCGTGCTGGACGCAGTTTTCAATCATTGCAGCGAACGTTTATCGCAATTCAGGGACGTCGTCAAAAACGGCAGAAAATCAAAATATTACGATTGGTTTATCATAACTAACGACGAGCCTTTGGAATATGAATGTTTTGCTTCGTGTATCTATATGCCGAAATTCAACACCTCTAACCCCGAAGTCTGTAAGTATCTTATAGATATAGCCGTTTATTGGATTAAGGAGTTTGGTATCGACGGTTGGCGTCTCGACGTCTCGGACGAAGTGTCGCACGAGTTCTGGCGGCAGTTCAGGAAGGCTGTAAAATCCGTAAATCCCGATTGCGTTCTTATAGGCGAAAATTGGCACGACGCCAACGTTTATTTGCGTGGCGACCAGTTTGATTCCATTATGAACTATGCTTTTACAAAAGCGTGTCTGGATTTCTATGCTTTCGGGGAATTTAACGCCGTGAAACTTGCCGATAAGTTAAACGAGATTTTAATGCGCAATACCGATACGGTCAACAATATGATGTTAAACTTATTGGATACGCACGATACGCATAGATTTTTGACGAGAGTTTCGGGTAACAAAGATAAATTGATGAGTGCGATTGCGCTTACTTATTTTTTTCCCGGGGCGCCTTGCATCTATTACGGTACGGAAAATGCTATGGAGGGCGGCTATGACCCCGATTGCCGAAGAACGTTCGACTGGGCGAACGAGTATAAAGAAAATACCGTTAAAACACTCGTTAAGACGATGATAAGTCTTAGACTGCTGACGGAATTTGCTTTATCGCCCGTAATGATTTATTCTGACGGAATATCGGTAGTTGCGGAACGCGGGGGCTATAAACTGATAATCAACGAAAGCGGGCAAGATATAAATTATTCGTCGGGCTCGTTAATAACTTCTAACAAATTTAATAATTCGGTTATCGAAACGGGTGGATTTTTAGTCGAAAAATTGAAATAAAATCAATCGGAATTGTGGCAAGGGATATATCCCTTATGCGTTTGTAAACAAACGCATAAACAAATATTAAGGAGGAATTCATGAGAAAGACAGTATCGGCACTGATTTCCCATATCGCGGTTATATTTGCAGTGATAATCGTTATCGGAACACTCGGACTTATAGCCGCAGGCGTTTCGGATTCGGGGAACGAGAAGTTTACGGGCGAAATAGAGCGTAACGTAACTTTGCGCATTCTGGAAAACGATACGGCAAAGGAACAAGGTTATTTAAAAGAGCTGTTGGACGCTTTTAACGCCGAATATGCCGAATACGGCATTACGGCCGTGGACGCAAATATGGACCAATATACCGATTTGGAAACGGGCGGGCCTTACGGGTATGGACCTGACGTTCTTTATCAGGCAAACGACGCTTTAATGAAATACGTTGACGGAAAACATATTTTGCCTATGCCCATCGAAAAGCTCGAATGCCATAAATACGTCAGCGATAAAGCGTGGTCGGCATATCGGTCGACCGTTCAGGGACAAACTTACACTTTCGGTATTCCCGTAAACATCCAGCAGCCGCTGTTATATTACCGCGCGGATTTGTTGCCCGACGATTGGCAAACGAATTGGGACGACGATAAAAACGGGATTCCCGATATGATAGAAAATTGGTCGGATATGTACCGCTATTCTCAGGAGATACGCCGGCAAAGCGGCGGAAGCAAATACGGCTATATGAAATCGCTGAACGACGGATATTTCGCTTCGGGTTATTTCTTCTCTTACGGCGGGTACGTTTTCGGCGGCGATGACGGGAAGGACACGAAGGACGTCGGATTTTCCAACGGCGATGGCTACAAAGGTGCTAAGATTATCCGCCAACTCGCTTCGGTGATGAATCTCGAATGCACGGAAGATACGATAACGAGGAACTCTTATTCCCGTATGGCGCAGGGTACTTATTTTGCGACGATGACTACCCCCGACGTATATACGATGTTTGTAAAAGAAATGGTCAACGAGGGCTATACGGAAGAGTATGCCTTGAACAATATAAAAATGGTCGACGTTCCTCAGTTGCCCGTCAGCGGCAATTTGGAAGACGAAAGTCAGGGCTTTAAGGCTATGACGGTTATGGGCGGCATAAACGGTTATGCGATAAGCTCGTACACGAAAGCCCCGAATGCCGCGCTCGCTTTCATCGACTTCGCTACTTCCTATAAAATGATAAACCGCAGATGCGAGCTTTTGGGGATTTCCCCCGCGCGCAGCGACATTGCCGATGAACTCGGCGGATTGAACGAAACGATAAACAACAATCTTGATTCGGGTACGATATACGTAATGCCAAGCGTAAGAGCGCTGGCGCAGGTATGGACGCCGTTGCAGACCTTTTGCGCGAAGCTTGCCGACGACTCGCTCACCGGTAAAAACGCTTTCGTTTCCGATGAAGCGTTAAAGAAAGGTATATCAAACGTGGATAAGCAAATATATGATTCCATTCATACTTTGGGCGGAAGTTAATGTAGGGGTGAAAAATGAAAACAGCTCAAAAAATTAAAAGTTTTTTCAAGGATATTCCCAATAAAATCAAAAGTATACCTAAAAGGCTTTCGGTGAGGTTTGCGGGGGCAAAGGAAATAATAACGCAGGGTAACGGTAAGGTGGCTGCCTCTATGTTAGTTATGGGGCTGGGGCAGTTGCTGTACGCTCAATGGGCAAAAGGCTTTATGTTTTTTATTATCCAGATAGCGTTCATTGTATACTTTGTCTTAACGGGAGCTACCGACCTTTTCGGGTTCTTTACTCTCGGCTCACGAGAGAGCAACGCATGGTACGGGGTAGAGGGCGACAATTCGGTAGTTATGCTTATAATGGGCATACTCTCGATACTCATTATAATTCTGTACGTCGCGATATATATTGCCAACGTCAAGGACGCATACCGCACGCAATGCGCAGCCGACACACTCAAACAGCCTACGAAATTCAAGAAAGAGTTGGGTTCGCTGTTGGATAAATCGTTCCATAAAACGGCGCTTGCCTTGCCTGTAGTCGGGGTTTGCGTATTCAGCATTCTTCCGATAGTCTTTATGATACTCATCGCGTTTACAAATTACGGCGGCGATATCGTTCCGCCCGCGCTTGTAGATTGGGTAGGGTTTGAGAATTTCGGCAAGATTTTATCGTTAGGTCAGTTTGCACCCACTTTCTTTAAGATATTCGGATGGAATATGCTATGGGCGGTACTTGCGACGGCTATCAACTATTTTGCAGGTTTGGGACTTGCTCTGTTGTTAAATAAAAAATGCGTCAAAGGTAAGGTGTTTTGGAGAGCTTTTCCCATACTTGCATATGCAATTCCCGGTTTCATAACCCTTCTGGGCTTCAAATTTATGTTTTCGTACGGCGGACCTATAAACTACTATATTCAGCAGGGCGGCGGAGAAGCCGTCGGTTTCCTCGGCCTCGACGCAAAGTGGACGGCAAGATTTATAGGGTTGGCTGTTAATGCGTGGATAAGTATTCCGTCCACAATGCTACTCGCTACGGGAATACTTTCGAATATAAATACGGATTTGTATGAAGCGGCAAGAGTGGACGGCGCGAGCGCATGGAGACAATTTATTAAAATTACTTTGCCGTACGTGCTTTTTGCGACAACGCCCGTATTAATTTCGCAGTTTATAGGCAACTTCAATAATTTCGGTATATTCTATTTCTTGCGCGGCGGACTGTACGTGGACGGCTACTTCCTTGCAAGCGATACCGACTTGCTTATAAACTGGCTGTACAATATGTCTATAGACAACAACTATTACTCGATAGGCGCGGCTATAAGCCTTGTTATCTTCGTGATAACTTCAATTATATCACTGACGGTATACGTGCTGTCACCGTCGTATAAACAGGAGGAAACGTTCAGATGAATAAGACAAAAGCAAAAGTTGCAAAAGCAAAGACCAAGAAAATACTCAACGTACTTATCACCTACTGCATACTCATCGTCGTTGCGTTTATATTCTTTTTTCCGTGTCTGTGGCTTATACTGGCATCGTTCTCGAAATCGGGGTCTATCTATTCGTTTGACGGGTTCTTTCCGACGGAATACGGGTTTGACGCATTCAAATCGCTGTTTACCGATACGGTGATGTACAATTATCCGAAATGGTTCTTGAACACGCTGTTTATCGCGGTTATGAGCTGTATTCTTGGTACGATATTCACCATACTTACCGCCTATTGTATGTCGCGTTTCCGTTTCAAATCGAGAAAAGCTATGATGAAAACGACGCTCATCCTCGGAATGTTTCCGTCGTTTATGGGTACTATCGCAGTCTATCTTATGATGACTCAGTTCAACCTCATAAATCAGCATTGGGGGTTGATACTCATATATTCGGCGCAGGCTCCTATGGGATATATGGTTCAGAAAGGTTTTTTCGATACCATACCCTATTCGATAGACGAAGCGGCGAGAATAGACGGGGCGTCTAACTTTACGGTATTCGTAAAATTTATTTTACCTATGTCAAAGCCTATACTCGTTTATACGGCTTTGACGGCATTCACTTGGCCGTGGTCGGATTTCATATTGCCGAAAATGTTGCTTGTGGATAAAGATTTATACACGGTTGCGGTGGGGCTTATGTCTCTCGGTGAAACAGAGTTCGCGCGGTTTGCTGCAGGGTCGATATTCATTGCGATACCTATAATAATTTTGTATTTCTGTCTTGTAAAGTATATGATAAACGGAATGGCCGCAGGCGCGGTCAAAGAGTAGGGGGAAGCTATTATGGCAAATTTAAGTTTAAAACACATTTATAAGGTATATCCTAACGGCACAAAAGCGGTAAACGACTTCAATATGCAGATTTCGGATAAAGAGTTTATCGTATTCGTAGGACCGTCGGGCTGCGGAAAATCTACGACTTTGCGCATGATAGCAGGGCTCGAAGAGATAACCGCAGGCGAGCTTAAAATCGGGGATATGGTAGTCAACGGAATGGAACCCAAAGACAGAGATATCGCAATGGTATTCCAGAATTATGCGCTCTATCCGCATATGACTATATTCGAGAATTTGGCATTCGGATTGAGGACGCGTAAGATTCCAGACATAAAAAGGGATAAAAAGGGTAATCCCGTGCTCGATAAAAACGGTAAAGAAATTCCTATAATGCGCAAGTATAATAAACAGGAGCTATCCGAAAAAGTCAATGAGGCGGCGCAAATACTTGAAATCACCGATTACCTGAAACGAAAGCCCAAAGAAATGTCGGGCGGACAAAGGCAGCGCGTTGCACTTGGCCGTGCAATTGTAAGACGACCTAAGGTAATGCTTCTGGACGAACCTTTATCCAACCTCGACGCAAAACTGCGTACGCAGATGCGTAGCGAGATAGTAAAGCTTCATAAAAAGTTGCAGACGACTTTTATCTATGTAACCCACGATCAAGTAGAAGCTATGACGATGGGTACGCGTATAGTGGTAATGAAAGACGGTTGCGTGAAACAGATTGATACCCCGAAAAATCTCTATCGATATCCTGCCAATAAGTTTGTTGCGGGCTTTATCGGCACGCCGCAGATGAACTTTTTTGAGGGAACGCTCAAAAAGAACGGCGATAAAGTGCATATCGACTTTAACTACTCCGACGCAAAAGTTACCGTTCCGTATACTATGCTTATGAAGACAACTCCGCAGTATCTCGACGGAACGAAAACGGTTTATATCGGTTTCCGTGCGGAGGATTTGACGCTCGATGAAGAACAGGTTGCGCAAAGCACTACGAAGATAAAAGTTAGAATATCACACTCGGAACAGCTTGGAACGGAAACGCTCGTGTACGGCGATATAAATATGGACGGCGACGGGTTTGCGGAAACAAGCACGAGAGTAATAATAAAATCCAAGGGATTTAAGGACTATCAGCCCGATACTGTTTGCGAAGCAGCCTTGAATATTGACGCGATACATCTTTTCGATAAGGAAACGGAAGAAAGCATTATGCCCCGTATCCCCGAATATAACTACCTCGACTGCAGTGTAAAAGGCGGTAAGATTACTTTTTTCGGTAATACTGTCGAGTTGCCTGCGGCTGTCAAATGCGCGGAGGGTAACGGCGAATTGCTTATACCTGTATCGGCAATACGCTTTAACGGAGAGATAACTGCAAAAGTAATTGGCTGCGAAGATGTTAACGGACAAATTCTCGTTTCGTTGGATATTAACGGAAGCAGACTTTATGCTCTTTCATCTGAGATTTTGGATAACGGAGAAATAAGCATAGGGCTCGATTTTAAGAAACTTATCATTAAAATCGGCGATACGGAGAATCAACCTATGCCTGAAGTCAACAGCCTCAACGGTACTTTCGTTATGCAAAAAGAACTCGAAACGGTTGAAGGTAAAAAGAAAAAAGTACCTTATTACTATTTGCTTATCAACGGAATAAAACTGAAAGCTCCTGCGGAAATTTACGAAAAGATGTTTTCGGCGACGACGGGCAGAAAGGTGTACAACTCGACGTATAGATACGAGTGGACGCCATACGATTTCACTCTGTCAGAAGGCGGTATAAAAGCCGAGGTTGAGAAAATACTTGATTACGGCTCGGAAAAATTTTTGAAGTGTAATGCGGACGGAGAAACGCTGTACGTTAAGACGGATAAAAATTTAAGCGGAACGGTTTATCTCATACCGGACGTTAGCAAAGTCAGCGTTATTGAGACCGAGAGGCAAATAAGAATTTTATAAAGGAAAAGCGATGGATAAGACTTCATTTTTACGTGATTTGGCGTTACTCGATACAGAAAATAAAGACGTAACAACATTGTATAATGAGATATCTACCCTTGCAATGCAATACGCCGGTGGTATAGACGAAGCGAAAGGGCGAAAAAACGCATATTACCTGTCAATGGAATATCTGATAGGGCGGAGCTTTTATAATAACCTTATGGCTTTGGGCGTTCTCGAAGAAACGAGAGAAATCTTAGCAAGAAAAGGTATCGATATAAACGTCTTCGAGGAAATAGAGGACGCGGCTCTCGGTAACGGCGGACTTGGAAGGTTGGCGGCTTGTTTTCTCGATTCCGCCGCGGGTATGGGCTTACCTTTGCACGGGTTTGGAATTCGCTACAAGTACGGACTTTTCAAACAGGCGGTTGAAAACGGTTTTCAGGTTGAGCTTCCCGACGACTGGCAACGTTTCGGTGACCCTTGGTCGATAAGGCGCGAGGACGAAAAAAGGGTTATAGAGTTCGCGGATATGAAAGTTTATGCCGTGCCTTACGATATGCCGGTATTCGGTAAAAGTGTAAACAGATTGCGTTTGTTTCAGTCCGAGGGGGATGCTGCGGCGGAAAAGATAAGCGAATACCTTTATCCCGCCGACGATACCGAAGAGGGTAAAATTCTTCGTCTGCGTCAGGAATATTTTTTCTCTGCGGCGGCGGTCGGAGAATTGGTTGACGGATACGCCGAAAGCTGCGGAACCGACTTTAAAAACTTTCCCGACTGCAACGTTATTCAGTTGAACGATACCCACCCCGTTATTGCCATAGCCGAGTTTATTAGGCTGTTGACAGTGCGGTACTGTATTAGCTTTTCGGAAGCGTTAAATATAGCAAAGCGCACGTTTGCGTACACAAACCACACCGTTCTGCCCGAAGCGTTGGAAAAGTGGAAAGACGAGTACGTTAAAAAAATTCTGCCTGATATCGCCGATATTCTCGTTAAAATAAGTTCTTATGCAGAAAGGGAATACAGTGCGCTCGGGTGTGGTAAAGAACAGGCAACGGATATGGCAATTTACAGGGACGGCACGTTCTATATGGCTAATCTAGCCGTGTACGTTGCAAAAAAAGTGAACGGCGTTGCACGGTTGCATACGGAAATTTTAAAAAACGATTTATTCGCGTCTACGAATAAAATTTTTCCAAATAAAATTCAAAATAAGACGAACGGTATCACACACCGCCGTTGGCTTGAACTTTGCAATATGGAACTGTCGCTGCTTTTGGATGAAACTATCGGCAGGGGTTGGCGCACGGATATAGGGCAGCTTAATAATCTCAGCAGGTTTACGCAGGATACGGTTAACAAATTTATTGAAGTTAAAAGGACAAAAAAACAACAGCTTCTTGATTTTATCGCACAAAGGGAGGGAGTAGAAATTCCCGACAGTTTTCTTGTGTTTTCTCAGGTTAAGAGATTGCACGAGTATAAAAGACAGCTTATGACGGCGTTTGCCGTACTCGAACTTTATTACGGTTTGAAGTGCGGGACATTGCGCGGATTGCATCCGTGCGTGTTCATATTCGGAGCAAAGAGTGCGCCTTCCTATAAGCGGGCAAAAGCGATTATCAAGTTTATCAACGAAATTGCGTACAGAATAAATTCCGATAAGCAAACGAACGATACTCTTAAAGTGGTATTCGTACGCAACTATAACGTGTCTTACGCCGAAAAAATAGTCGCGGGTTCAGACGTTTCATTACAGGTCTCCACCGCGGGGCTTGAAGCAAGCGGAACGGGCAATATGAAGTTTATGATGAACGGCGCAGTTACCTGCGGAACGATGGACGGCGCGAATATCGAAATTGTGGAGCGCGCGGGATTAGAAAACAATTATATCTTCGGCGCAACGGTAAACGACATTGCTAAACTTAAAGAAGAGGGATATAATTCTATAAGCTATATTTCCAACCCCAATCACAGAAAAGCAGTGGATAGTCTTATTGACGGAACGTTTTCTGACGGCGGTACGGGATGTTTCAAGGATTTATACGACAGTCTGATAAACGCAGAAAATCCCGACGGTTATTTCGTGCTTTATGATTTGGATAGCTATGTTAAAACTCTTTTATCAATTTGTAAAGATTATAACAATAAAATCAATTTTGCCAAAAAGCAACTTGCGAACGTGGCAAGTTCCGCGTACTTTTCTTCCGACAGAACGATAAAAGAATATGCCGACTATATATGGCACATTACCTAATTTATCTTTTAATTTGCTTTGCCGCTTTTTAATTGATGAGCGGATGGCGTCGAAAAACAGTTATGTGTTTTAGACAATCTTTTCGAGATTGAGGCAACAAAAAATTCGTATATTAAATGACTTGTGCACAAAAAGACGTTCAAAACCAATCGGTTTTAAGCGTCTTTTTGTGTTACTGTAGATTAATTATTTGCTTGCAAGTTGACATTAAATTTGATATATTGTTTACACTATGAATAACACAACAAAATTCAATCAAAAGGCAGATTTATATTCGTTTGGTAGACCGAGCTATGCAAACGCTTTAATAGATATGCTATACTCACAGCAAGGTTTTACCGAGCAATCGGTAATAGCCGACATAGGTTCCGGAACGGGAATTTTGACAAAACAGCTTTTGCAAAGAGGCAGTTATGTTTACGCCGTTGAACCAAACGCAGATATGCGTTGCAATGCCGAAGCCGCCTTAAAATGCTTTACAAAATTTAAGTGCGTCAACGGTACTGCCGAGCACACTACCCTTGAAAATTGTTCTGTGCATTTTATAACTGTTGCGCAAGCTTTTCATTGGTTTAACGTTTTATTGTTTAAAGACGAATGCAAAAGAATATTAAAGCGCAACGGGAAAGTTTTTCTTATCTGGAATAAGAAAGATCATGACACGGCGGTAAGTATCGAGCAAAATTTGATATTTGAAAAATTTTGTCCTAATTTTGTAGGGTCGAGCGGTGGCATTAAAGAAAATGACGAGAAAATCAAACTGTTTTTTGACGATAGTTTTGAGTGCGTGCAATTTGATAACCCGCTTTTGTACGACAGAGAAAAGTTTGTTCGAAGAAGTTTATCAAGCTCTTATTCACTGACTAAAGAAGACAAAAATTATGACGAATATTTGAACGAGCTGAATAATTTGTTTGATAAACACGCGAAAAACGGATTTTTATCAACGCCAAATAAAACCGTAGCATACTTTAATTTAAAATAATTTGCGCAATTCTTTAAAGTTGACAAGCAATAAAGGCAATGTTATAATGCAGATGAGTATTATAATATGATAAAATTATCCAAGGAGAATTTTATGGCAGATAAAGATACTAAGCCTAAATCTAAAGTAAAACCTGAGGAAGCGCCTTCTAAGATCACTTCAAAGGCTTCGACAAAGCCCAAGGCAGCGGAGAAGCCCAAGGCAGCGGAGAAGCCCAAGGTAACGGAGAAACCCAAGACAGCGGAGAAGCCCAAGGCAAGCGAAAAACCCAAGGCAAGCGAAAAACCCAAGGCAAGCGAAAAGCCCAAGGCAGCGGAGAAACCCAAGGCAAGCGAAAAGCCCAAGGCAGCGGAGAAACCCAAGGCAGCGGAAAAGCCCAAGGTAAGCGAAAAACCCAAGGTAACGGAGAAACCCAAGGCAAGCGAAAAACCCAAGGCAACGGAGAAGCCCAAGGCAGCGGAGAAGCCCAAGGCAAGCGAAAAGCCCAAGGCAGCGGAGAAGCCCAAGGCAGCGGAGAAGCCCAAGGCAGCGGAGAAGCCCAAGGCAAGCGAAAAGCCCAAGACAAGCGAAAAGAATTCCGAAGAAGCAAAAAATTATTCAAGACATAGGAGGGAACAACCTGAAAGCGGCAACGGCGGCGGTATAGGGCTGGTAGCTTCGACAGTGGCGTTTGTCAAGGAAAACAAAGTGCGCGTAATTGCAATTGCTGCGGCTACGCTTGTTTTTATTATTGCCTTGATACTCGGCATAGTTCTTGGCACAAGGTCGTGCAGCGGAACAGGAGATAACTTCGGCAATGATTCTATTATAATACCTGCCCCCGAAAAGGGCGTTTACATTCAGCCCGGAGATGTTAAACCGGGTCAACCGTATGACGATATAACGGTGGGTACGGAACATTTCTTTGACGCGGATGAAATTAGTTATTTTAATTACGGCAGTTCAAATAAAACCAACACTACCGTCGGTTATTTCGGTCAACAGATAGGAACGGTGGACAGAGTAATTCCTCAAAAAACGAGAGATGAAGGACTTGGCGTCTATCCCAAATACGGCTATACTCTTTCAAACGTAGTCGCAGGTTCCGATTGGGCGGCGTCGGCAAGAAGCGCTCTTATAAACGAGTCGAGCTATCTCACCGCGACGGGAACTTGGAACGCCGGCGGAGGTAATTATAAATGGATAGATAAAGACGGTTATCTGTATAGCGGTACTACGGCGGAGCCTGTTCCCGCTTTGGATAAGTTTGGTAACCACAGGCGCCTTTACAAACATTCCGCTTCGGCAGGCTTATATTTCGGAGACGTTGCCGAGGATGAGCCCGGCATTATAAAACAGGTTACAATGCGTCCCCGTGCATATACAAGGGGTTACGGCGTTACGGGTGTTTATGCTCCTGCCGGAGAAGTCATTAAAATTCAGATGAGTGAAGCGGATATGAACGCTACCGGCGGCATTGTTATACATATCGGTCAGGCGCTCTATAACGGCAAAGCAAATAATATTTGGGTTCAGAAAGGGCAGATGCAGCGTATCCCCCATCTTTTGAACACTATGACAATAGATAAAACCACGGCTACGCTTGAAGACGGCGTATATACAGCCTATGTAGGTTCATTTATCGGCGGACCTATCTATATCCGCAATGAAACCGTAACATATACCGCTACTATTTCGGGCGGCGTGGCGTATTCTCACTTTATTTTGGGTTGCACTTCGCGTGAAGAATTTGAAAAGAACTCGCAATCATCCGCACCCTATTTCGATTTGGAGGTGTGGGATAACGGCGTGCTTCACTCGGGTCCCAAAACATACGCGCAAAATCTCTCATACGACGACATATACAAGGCTGCGGTTTTATGGGATAAAGTAGCTACCGTTACCACCACGGGTTCTACTCAGGGCATAGTTTTTCTTTATGACCCCTTTGTGGCTGCCGGCGCGGCTGTTGCTTTTCCCGGACAGGGCTCGGTCAACTGCCCTGCCGGTTGGATGAGTAATTCTTTAAATTACAACACGATAGTTTCTTCGGGCGCTTGGGGTAACTTCCACGAGTACCACCATAACTTCCAAGGCTACGGCGTAGGAAACGGCGGTGAAGTTACCAACAACGGTATGACGCTTGTATCCTATGCGTTGTTTACCAAAATTTCGTCAAAAAGGGGCATAGCGGGTTACGGCTCTGCCGGACTCGGAGGCTGGAATAGCTATACAAGCGCAACGTGGGCGCTTCAAGAAGTTTTAAAAATAGCCAAAGGAGAATCGCCCGGCAACGGAAAACAGGGACTTGCACTGTATGCGACTCTTTTGCATAATTTCGGACCCGACGCCTATATTAAGTCAAAAGTAAAACAGCAATCTGCACATTACGGACAGTTGTATTCGGGCTATCTTCGCGCTTGGCAGGATATAACGCATAACGATATGACCTATTACTTTAAGGACGTTTTAAAAGGAATAGACGAAACCGTAGCCGATCAATGGAGAGAGCCGAGTTATCCTACTTTCATTCCCGTATCGTCTGTTTATCAGACGGGCAGAAGCTATACTTACGACGGGCAGAAAAAATACATAACAACTATGCAACCGTATGTTATTCCTTACGGTCAGGAATTTACCGTGGATTTGAGAAAGTACAGCGCGCCTAACGGACAGTACGAACACGGCAGCGTGGTTATTCCCGACGGATTCGATTACACTATAAAAAATGTTTCAACTCCCGAAAACGGAACTATTCAAAAAGTTGACGACTATATTTATAATTTTAAACCCGGCAATCTTGCAATGTCCGGTAAAATAATAGTTACGCTCGGTATAACAAAGACCGACGCAAGTATACGTACAAATACCATTGAAGATATCGATTTAGTGCTTGAATTCGAGCAATCGCACGAAACAAACAAAGCGGTTCTCACAAGAACAACCTACACTTATGCCGAGGGAACGGCTTATACCGACGCGGTTACGGCTTATGAAAATAACTTTGCAGGGTTTACGGGTACGCCGTATGTGCGTGACCATCGTAACCCCACGCAGAACTGTAATACGGATATTTGGTTTTACCCTGATACTCAAGAAAGTCACGATGAATATCCCAATGCTCCCGATGAATTTTTCTTGCACCCCAATACCGTTGATACGGTAGAAGGAAAACTGTATTTCGAAGAAGAGGGTAAGTACCGTATATTCTTGCGCGGAAGAATGAACTGCGCTGTATATTATTCAATCGACGGCGGAAAAACATACCAGCTCGGTGCGAAAATAAACGATAATTCAACGAGTGCCGGGTTCAGACCAAACGATTCGAATACATACTTTGATTTAGAGCTTAAAGAACATTCCTTTGTGTACTTTAAAGAAGTACTTATAGTTCAAGCTACTCCTAAGACAAGTTTTATCGGCTTGGGATATGCGAAGTGGACGACGCCTATGTTTACGATAACCGAGGACGAGGACGGCAATTTGCACTACTTCGACTATCAGGGCAACGAGGTTACTGAGGAGGAGGCAAACAATGCCGAGCCTATTGCTCCCACTTCCGCACAGTACGTCAATGCATATAGGCAAGATTACGAGTTCCCTTCGAACGCAGGCTTTAAAACAGATTATTTCTATGTAAGGCAATATAATTACTCTTACTCGGATGTAAGGGTTTTCGAAAATGCCCAAACTGGGCTTAACTACAATTATCAACCATGGGATAACTCGCCTACATATGCAATAGGTAATTTATTCGATAACGACGACAACACATTTATACATAGCAATAAGACAAATATATCCGCGGCAAATCCTTTTATGGTCGAAGCCAAGCTTGACGCGCCTGTAACCGCTAATCGACTGGTGTTCCACGGTTCGGCTGTAAAAGGCACATACGCAACTTATTTGCCCAAAACTTTTAAAGTTTGGGTAAAAGAGAACGAGGACGACGATTGGACGCTTGTTTCCGACGTAGCCGCTTCGACTTTGGGTAGGTTGCAGGTAATTGCCGACTTTGATGAATATCATACTTTCAGTTATTATAAGGTAGAAGTGACCGATACTCATTCAACAGGTTACAATAAATATATTTGTCTTAACAAGATTGAGCTTTCGTCGGTGTTTGCGTTGACTGGCGGAAAACTTGTCACTTTGGACGATGCTGCATTTAATTATAGCGGAAATTGGAACTGCGTGACGGCTATGTCAACCTTCGGACACGTCTATGTCGGTGCAAACAACTCGACTCTGTCATTTGAGTTTACGGGCACAAGACTTGCGCTTTTGTCGTCGGTTTTGTACGACAGTAATTTCGAAGTGACAATTGACGGTATAAAAGTTAATTCAATCGATTTAAAGGAAGTCGACGGACTAACATTTGTTTCCTATATTTCAAGTTCGCTTTCAAGCGGCAGCCACATTGTAGTAATTAAATGTCTTGGTAAAGCTAACTTGGATTCGGTTGTAATTTACGACTGACATTAAAAAATTAATCCTCATTGCTCTATTGTTTGTAATTCAGCTCTTATACGCTCTGTGCGATAGTATAGAAACGGACTCGGAAAGTACAGCTAAAGAGATCTATGACAGTATAAAGGCAAGCTATAAATGCGAGAAAAAGGGCAGAGCGGTAATTGCTTATATATGGACTTTGGGTACACCGAATTTCGAACCTTTCCGTCAGGCTACAAATTGACAAAAATAAATTAAAAGGCGGCTTACGTTTAGTAAGCCGCCTTTTAATTACCTGAAAACAACTTATTAAATTGACATTTTTGCCCTTAGCGTGTAAAATAAAACAGACGAATTTATAAACGAAAAATAATAGGGTTAAGAGAATATGATAAATAATTTATCTGCGACCGGTTCCCCTGTCGAGATTGTGGCTCAACGTGTATTCAATCCGCTCTATATCTATCTCGATATAGTGTTTTTGGTTTTTTTCTGTGGAATGTTGGTTTTTAAGAAAAAATATATGACGGTTATTTTCGCGCTGTGCGGCGGCGTTTTGTATATGATTGTCGACTACGGTATATTTCATCTTTTAACGCATTCACGGTCAATCGAAGGCGGAGATATGTTTTGGGTTCTTCTTTGGATGAGTATGAGTTACGGAATTACCAACTTTGCCTGGATTTGGCTTTGGATTTCAAAAGATAAGCGCCTTTTGGAATGGTCGCTGCTAATTTGCGTATGGTGGATAGCCGCGCCGCTTATAGCCGCAACCTTCGGCGCGGGTTTGCCACCGATAAAGATACAGCGCACTACAGGCGCATATCACGGCTATATGGCGTTGATACTGTTTGTCGGGTATGCTTCGGCAATAGTTTATAATCTTATCCAAAAAGAAAAAATTAAGCGGTTTCCGCTTTTATGGCTTCTGATTATAGGTATTTTAGTGCAGTTCGGTTGGGAGTTTTCGTTGCTTGTAGGCGGAATACGCAGCGCGGAGTTTGCCTCTTTCGGCGATAAAATTATGACGCTTGTAGTAAACTCGTTGCTCGAAACAAATCTCGGTGCAGTGCCTATCTTCTGCATCTACGTTCTTTTGACAAGCCGCTTTACCGAGGACTTGAAAAAGCGAGAAACAGTAAGCTTTACTCAGCGTATATCCGAGTTAAATTCAATTAAAATAAGAGAAATAAATTAAAGTACAGCCCCGTAATAGGGGCTGTACTTTTTACTTCCAAAGTTTATCCGGGTCGAAACCGAACACCTGCACGAGCTCGACGTGCGGCGAGTTCGCTATATCACGCGGCGTAATCAAAAGTCCGCCGCCGCTGTTCAGGTCAATCCCGAAGTCGTAAAACGACTTCCAAATCATATGTGCGCACTGCGTTCTGTCGGTTCTGTCGTTGGTCAAAAAAAGCCCCAAAAGCCCGTCGTATGCCACGCCTTTAAATGTTTCAAGCGCATAATCGGCAACGTCCGAGCGTGTCTTTGCGTCGACTTTGGGTCTTAAAATCATAAAATTCACACGCGAGGTAAAGCCTCTTATGCTGCCCTCGAAGGTGGGCTGACCGTAAGCCATAGCCTGCAAAACTGTGCCCGAAGCCGCGTTTGTAACCAACCCCGAGTGCCCTATGCGTACGCCCGAAATATGGGTGGAAGAAGTGACGATTATATCACCTTTTTCAAGGTAAATATTTTGCATATGCGACTTGCCTTCAAGCCTGTCCGTGCACACGAACGGCGCAAATTTGTCGTTTTTCACCTTTCGCTCTTTAAAATAGTCCGTTTGTATGTCGAGTATTCTTTGTTTGCCCGTTGCTCCGCGTTCCAAAGCCCTGTCAACGCCTATCTTAGTCAAACCCGTCTGTCGGTATAACAGCTGATAGTCGTCGTCGCTTAACGTTTGTTTATCGAGCAGGGCGGAAATTTCGATTTTGTCGTAATCGGGCGTTATGCAAACAATTTTATCCGCGCAGATAAACGCAATTTCCAGCCCGAGCGCGGTAATCAAAATAACTGCGGCTATCGCGCCTGCGACAATCGCGGCTAATATCTTTTTGGATGGTTTTTTTACGCGTTTCATTTTACCTCGTCAATCTTTCGATTGCAAGCTTATAAATTTTGAAGCACTTTTCAATCTTTTCAAAGGTAATATACTCGTTTGCTTGGTGAATGGTGTTTTCATCTCCGACTTCTTCGGGTCCGAACGCGGCGCCGCATTTAAGCGCCCTTGCATAAGTTCCGCCGCCCACGGCAACGGGTTGAACGTCTTTGCCCGTGACATAGTTGTAAACCGAACAAAGCGTCTTTATCAAAAAGCAATTTTTGTCGTTGTAAAGGGGAGCCTGCTCAGACATAATTTCATATTCGTCCGAAATGCGGCAAAGCACCTCGTCCAAAGTGTGAGTGGAGGGGTATCTGATATCGCAAATGACCGAAATTTTGTCCTTATTTCCGCTTATTACGTTGGGTGAAAAAGTCAGATATCCCGTTTCGTCGTGCATATCTTTAAGTCCGTAGCATTTTTCAAACAGCTTCTCGTAAATTTCGTCAAGCCCCAAGTATTTCAGTATTGGCGCAATCGCGTTTATTCCGTCATCGGGGCAGGAGCCGTGCGCGGATTTGCCGTGCGCGCAAATTTTTCCGTTATCGCAGAAAAGCCCAAACTCTTTAAGCTTTGCATCGTTTATCGGCGCGTCGGATTCGCAGTAGTCGCAAACCATATTTGCTCGTTCTCCGCCCGAAAGGGTCGAAAAACCGAAATTGCCGTAAAAATTTATTTTGAGGTGCAAAATGCCCTTTTCCGCATAAATTACGGGGAAATCCGCGTCGGGTGAAAACCCCGTTTCAGGCATATGCGCATGCTTTTCGTAATAATCTATACAACCCCAGCCGTTTTCCTCGTTACAGCCTACAATGAGTTTTATTTTTTTATTTGGCGCAAATCCTTCGTCCTTAAGCGCTTTTAGCGCGTAAAGCGAAATAACGGCGGGACCCTTGTCGTCCATTGCACCCCTACCCCAAACGCGCTTTAAATTATAGTCTATTTCTCCGCCGAACGGGTCGTGCGTCCAGCCTTTACCGGCAGGCACCACGTCAAGGTGCGCCAAAATTGCAAACTCTTCTCCGTTGCCGAAAATAACTTCTCCGGCATACCCGTCGTAATTTTTTGTTTCAAAACCAAAGCTTTTTGCAAGGTTTAAAAAGTAATCCAAAGCTTTTTTTGCGCCTATACCGAACGGTGCGCCCTGCGAAGGGAGGCTTTGCGAAGAGTCAAACTTTATAATTTCCGATAAATCTTTAATAATGTTGTCAATCATAGTAAAAACATTATACACTTTTTTTAAAATGTGTTACAATTATTTTAAGCAAAAAAATAAAATTTTCAGACGGACACTTGGCAAATGAAGGGGAAATTCAAAATAGATTTGGCTTCGCCTAAGATAATTGAATATATAAGAACTGTGCTTGTCGCGTTGCTTGTTGTAATTGCGATAGTAATTTGCGCGCAAGCCTATGCCAACGGACTGCGCGAGTTTGCGTTCTATATGACAATTGCCTGCTGCGTAGTTTTGTCCGTGCTTGAATTTGTAAACACGTTCGTCATAAAAAAGTTTGTGCCCAAAATGATTTTTTACGGGCTTGATTCCGCACTTATTTTAACAATTTGCGTGCTTACGGGCAATTCGTTTATGTCGACCATATACTGTATCGTGCTTACGCAATGCTATATGTTCGTTGAAAAATTTAAGGACAGAACAATTCTGTTTGGCGTAAGCTGTCTCATATTTTCCGCTTCGTTTACCTGCGGATATATAATAAGCACGCCCAATCCTACGGCATTCGACGGCGTTACGGGCGTACTTTTCGGACTTTTGGCGCTTGGTATCGACTATATCGTGGCAATGTTTTTGTTGAAATTCTATACCACCAATATTGAGCTTTCCTCCGCGCTTAAAGAGGCGGACGACTCGCGCTCGAGGCTTGAAGAGGCATATGACGAGCTGACTAAAACAAAGGTCTACGAAGAGCGCAACCGTATAGCAAAGGACATTCACGACACTGTCGGACACTCGATGACAACGGTTATTATGCAGACCGAGGCGGCAAAATTATTGATAGACAGTAACCCTGTCGAGGCAAAACAGCGCATTGTTTCGGCAAATATCCAAGCCCGAAACGCGCTTGAACAGATACGGGAAAGCGTTCATCTGCTTGCAGGCAGGGGACAGAGCAAGCCTCTTAGCGAAGATATAAAGGAAATTCTTGCCCAAACCATGGACGGCACCGACGTTAAAGCTCGGTTTTCTTTGGATGAGGCGCACCCCTCCGAAGAAGCTCACAGATTTATAATCAACAGTTTAAAAGAGCTTTTGTCAAACGGCATACGTCACGGCGCGGCAACCGCGTTCTACGTCGAGTTAAAAAACGACGGAGGGGACTTGAAGTTGCTTGTGTCGGACAACGGCTGCGGAGTAAATGGTGAAATTTGCGAGGGCTTTGGTTTGAGAGGGCTTAGAGAAAAGGCTGAAGCGTTGGGCGGAAGCTTTAGCGTTTCAAGCGAAGAGAACGAAGGCTTTGAAGCGTGCATAATTCTGCCTATTATAAAGGAGCAAACATGATTAAAGTATTACTTGTCGACGATCAACAAATATTAGCCGAAGGCATTCGTTCGGTTTTGGAAACGTCAAGCGAAATTCAAGTGGTGGGCATAGCTTCGGACGGGGTTAGCGCGGTAGATAGTTGCGTCGAATTGAAGCCCGACGTCGTGCTTATGGATATCCGTATGCCCAATATGAACGGCGTGGTTGCCACAAAGCGCATTAAAGAGCTTGACGAGAGAATTAAAATAGTAATTTTAACTACGTTTGACGACAGCGACTATATTCTAAGCGCAATAAATAACGGCGCAAGCGGATATCTTTTAAAGGATATAGGCTCAACCGCGCTTATCGACGCCGTTAAAAATGCCTACGCAGGCGACACAATTTTGCCTGCCAAGATAGCTAAAAAGATAACTGACGCCGCGGCAATGATTTCCACCGACAAGGAATACAAACTTAAAAAGGCGTTCAACCTTTCCGAGCGCGAGGTCGAAATAGCGCTTATGCTCTACGACGGGTTTACAAACAGACAAATTGCTTCCGCCTTAAAGCTTTCAGACGGCACCGCGCGCAACTATATTAGCGCAATATATCTCAAACTCGGAGTAGAGGGGCGCAATTCGGCGGTTGAAAAAATTAAAAACTTGATATAAAAAACACGGCAATTCTATTTTGGAATTGCCGTGTTTTTTGAGTAGTTTATAAATCAAACGCTATTGCGGTAATATCGTCGTTTAAGTCCTTACTGAAAGTTTTAAGGTTCTTTTCAAGGTTTTTTATAAAGTCGTCCGCTGTGCGCGAGTATGAAAGCGTTCTCACAACCTTGTCCTCTCCGAACATTTCTCCTCGCTCGTTCTTGCACTCGGTCACGCCGTCGGTCAAAAGCACCAAAATATCCCCGTGTCTGTACGGTATTGTGTCGTCGAAGTACGAGGGATTGTCAAACCAGCCCGAAACGGGAGGGGAGTTGAGCATAATGCGAGTAATTCCGTTGCCCGTCTTTAAAAGCAAAGGCACGTTGTGCCCGGCCATAGAATAGGTAATGTGCTGTTCCCCTATTCTTACGGCGGCAACCGTTACATAATTTCTTTCGTCTAAGTTAAGCTCGCGGAACTTCGCGCTCAAATTGCTTATTGCAAGCGAGGGGGAAGCCGCCTTTTTGTCGTAAGCCGCCTTTACGAACGCAGACAGCATACCTGCGGAAATACCCTTGCCGGACACGTCCGCAATTACTCCGCAGGCGTCGTTATCGACGGTGTAAACGTCGGGTAAATCCCCACCGATTTCGCGGCAGGGTACATACATATACGAGTACTTTTTGCTGCCCGCCCACTTTCCAACGGGTAAAAGCCGCTGTTGTATGTTTTTGGCGGTCTGCAACTCGCGCGAGATTTCAAGCTCGAACGCGTCGTCGACAGTGCCCATACAAAGACCGCCGCCGAGAGGGGTGACGGTAATGGAATATGCTACCTCGTGAACGCTGTCTCCGCTTTTGACCTTTTGAAAAATTCTTCTGCTGACTTCCTTGTTCGACAAAAAAGCGTCCTCGAACGCGCCCGAAAGCGCGCAGCCGCGGCAACCGTCGGCGTCGCCGCATTTTTTAGCGTTTTCCGCGCACGACGTAATAACCCCGAGCTTGCCCTTTTGTCCGCCCGAGGGGAAAAGCGTTTTAAACGCGCGGTTGTATAAAACCGTCTTTAAATTTTGGTCGCACACTATGACAGCCGTCTTAACGTTGTCGATAACGCGCCGTAAATACTTATCGGTCATATTTTAAGGAAGATAGAATTTAAGTTTGTTTTCCACAATTTTTGCTTCGAGGGGAACGTTGTCGTAGAGCTCTCCCTCGGCTTGAATGGTATAGTTTTCGTCCTCGTGAATAAACGTCGCAGCCTTTGTCTTGACGAAAGTCACGTTCTTTACTTTTGCAACTTTTCCGCGCATAAGCTTTACAAACGCCGAAATAATTTTGGGCTTCGATATGTAGTCTACGATAATAAGGTCCAAAAATCCGTCGTCTATTTTCGCTTCGGGAAATAAATTTATGCCGCCGCCGAGAAACTTTCCGTTTCCGCAAGCCGCTATAAGTCCGTAATGCTTTTCCTCTTTATCGTCGTACCGTACGGTAAAATTACAGCTTTTAAAATGAATAAGCGAAGAAATCAAAGAGCGCAAATATTTGCCCTTGCCGTGCTTGTTGCCGCTGTAAGTCCTCTTTAAAACATCGACGTCGATACCCATTCCCACGGAATTAATCGAGCGCAAGCCGGACGAAAGCTCTATAAAATCGATGTGCCTCGGCTTACCGTATGCTATCAGCTCGGCGGCTTTTACCGCATTTGTCGGAATTTTTGCACAGCTTGCAAAGTCGTTGCCCGTGCCTATAGGTACAAGCCCCAGCGAGCACTTTTCAAAATCTTTAAATCCGTTTATAATGTCGTGAAGCGTTCCGTCACCGCCCATTGCAACAAGCGTGTTCTCGTTCCCGTCCGCGGTAACCTCCTCGGCAATTTTTTTAGCGTCGCCCTGGACGTGTGTCAAAAGCACCTTGTAAGCAATTTCCGCTCTGTCGAATACGCTTTTTACGGCTTCAAGTATTTTTCTTCCCTTACCTTTTAAACGAGTTTCGTTTGCAATAATGTAATGCACGATAACACTCCGTATCTCTCTCTTACAAATATTATACAATAAATAATTTATAATTGCAATAATTTTGAAAAATTGCTATAATGATTTTGCTATGAAAATAAATGTAAGCGAAAATCTTTTGCGCCTTGCCGAAAGTTGTCCTTATCCTCTCTATTTAGTGGGGGGAAGAGTGCGCGACTTTATTGCCAAGCTCGACGCGCATACTTTCGACAACGACATCTGCGCTCCGGCTGGCGCGGATGATTTTGCCACTCGCGCACAGGCTGTCGGATTTAGAATAGATAGCGTCTATAAAAATACGGGCACGGTAAAACTGTCGTGTTCGGGAGAGGACTACGAATTCACCTGTTTTCGTTCGGACGAATATGTGAGAGGGGTACACAGACCGGTAAACACCTATTTTACCAAGGACATAACGCTTGACGCAAAGCGGCGCGATTTTAGGTGTAACGCCGTTTACTACGACATATATGGGGGGCAATTTGTCGACCCACTCGGAGGAATACGGGATATCGAGGGCAAAATATTAAACTGCGTCGACAATTCCGACAAGGTATTCGGTGAGGACGGGCTGCGTCTTATGCGCCTTGCACGAATAGCCGCACAGACGGGATTTACTCCCTCTGCCGAATGTATAAGCGGCGCAAAAAATAATGCAAAACTCATTGCCGATATCTCAAAGGAGCGCATATATGCCGAACTTTCGGCTGTTTTGCAGGCGGATTCACGCTATGGAATAGAGGGCGCGCAGTATAGGGGATTAAAAATATTGGACGAAATAGGCGTCCTTGACCAAATTATTCCCGAGCTTACTTTGGGGCGCGGAATGAGCCAGCGCTCGGACATTCACGCGTACGATGTGCTGGAACATTCCTTTAAAACGGTTTTGTATGCGGACGCAAGTATACGCCTTGCCGCGCTTTTGCACGACGTAGGCAAGCCGTACTGTATGCTTAAAAACGGCAATTTTTATGCTCACGAAACCGAGGGCGCCGCGATTGCCCCCGTAATATGCGCCCGTTTACGCGTTCCCAAAAAGCTTGCCGAAACCGTGACGGCGCTTACAAAGCTGCATATGTACGATTTGCGTTGCGACGCGAAAGAGAACAAAGTGCGAAGATTTATAGTGAAAAATTTGCAATATTTAGACGGGCTTATGCTGTTGAAGCAGGCAGACTATTCCGCCTGCCGCGACGATTTGTCGGTTGCTCCGTCGGTTAGAAAGATGACCGAAATTTTGCAAAAGATGAAAAGCGAGGGCGTTCCTTTGACAGTAAAACAGTTGAATGTTCGCGGAAACGACTTGATAGAGTGCGGCTGTCCGCCCGAGAAGGTAGGAAAGGTACTTGATTTATTGCTTATGGAGTGTTGCATAAATACCATTAAAAACCAGCGCGAAGCGCTGTTAAATTACGCGCAGAAGGTTGCATTTAAAAGCATTATATAATATAATATTGTCGTAAACTTTCCGTTTTGCGGAAAAAGCGAGGTAAATTATGGCAAATACTACAAGAAGAAAGGGTTTTTCCATTCTGTCTTTTTTACTCGGAATAATTTTGGGAATGATACTTTTAGTCGGAATAGTGGCGGGAGTGGGATATTACGCGCTGACTACCGACGTTGACTCGGCGTTAAAGCTTGCCGGTTTGGAAAATAAAGACGAAAACGGCAACTACATATACGTCAATACCGATTTGGAGTCGGGCGGAGCGAAAAGCCTTTTGGACTTGTTTGACAAGGTTATGCAGTTTACGGGCGACCCCGAAAACTTGTCCGTTGGAGAGGTGGAAAAGCTTTTGCCTGCCGTAAAAGATATGGTGGACCAGCTTCACACAACAATAAACGAATTTATCCCCATGGAGCGCAACGAGCTTTTGGAGGTTAAGTTTTCGGGTTTGGATGAATTCGTCAAGACAAAAGTTTACGACATTCAGCCTGCCGTTCTGTTCGGCAATTTAGGTATGTCGGGACTTGTGGAAAATAAAATTATATCGCTCGTCTTACTCGGCAGCGAGGCGGACTATGTTGTAAACGGAGAGGTAAAATATCCCGTGTATTACGACGCGTTCGAGCTTGTCGACGGCGCTTATTTGAGAAAGGACGACGGCTTGCCCCTGCCTGCGGAGTACAGCGACAATTTGTATCTTAAAGGCGAAGAGTACAGGCTGTACTATTACATAGTCGACGGCACGCCGTACATTACCGACGACGGATATACTTATTATCCTCCCGTTGCAAAGACTCGTTTCGGCGGACAGTATTCTTCGTACACCCCCGAATATGCCAAACTTACGGGCTATTATTATATGAACGGCGACGAGCGCGTGGTAGTTACGCCTATCACTGTCGGCGCATTGGGTGACGGTCAGTTAGATATGCTCGACGACATCTATCTCACCGAGCTTTTGAGCGAAAGCAACGAACTTGCCGAAAAAGTTTTCGGGGAAATTTCGCTTGGAAATCTTATGAACGAGGGCGTCGACTTCGAAGCGATTTTAAACGGCTTGTACGTTGGAGATATCGTCAAAACCAAAGTTGACGACTCTATTATGGCAAACCTCGTCTGGAAAATTAAGGATATAGTCGCACAGCCCGGAGAGGATTATACTCACATAGGTAAATACACCGCAGACGAAAGAGATGTTACGCTTTATATAAATACCGAGCAGAACGCCTCGGGTGATTCGATAATAGAAAGTGCATATTATATCGACGGACAAAACAAGGTCGAAGTCAATTCGGTAACAATAGGCAACCTTATGGACGGCTTCGGCGTCGACGAAGTGCTCAACGACATTACGCTTGCCGACTTTATCGACATTAAGGCAACCGACGCAATTTTATCCTACCTCGGCTACGGTATTTACGGTATCAAACAGACGGACGGCGTCTATACTGCAAAATACGAAATAGCGGAAGGCGGCGTTTTGCGCGAGGCGGACTGCTTTATTGAAACTTCGGCAGAAGGGGAAAACGTGCTTATAACCTCTTGCTATTATCAGGAGGACGGCGCGCGCATAGAAATTCCGTGCGCAAACGTACAACAGCTTTCCGACAGAATAAGCACCGTTACCAAAAAACTTACGCTGGGTGAGTTTATAGGTGAAACCGACGACCCTGTGTTAAAGAAGCTCGGCGGCTATACGCTCGACAACGTAAGCGAAGCTATAAACACCTTGACAATAGGCGACGTGTTGACGAATGCGGACGACAACAAGCTTTTATCGAACCTCAAAGACACGCCGCTTTCAGAGCTGCCTACAAAGATAAACACTTTGAAAATGAGCGACATTTTGGAAATAGACGAGGACAATTTATTGCTTTCGGGTATAAAGGACGCAACGCTTGAAACCTTGCCAGAGGTAATAAACACGCTCAACATAAACGAGCTTTACGCCAAAGAAATTTATAAGGTAAAGACGGGTGAGGACGAAAGCGGCAACGCCGTCTACGCGGACGGAGTAAGAAAACAAGCCGTATCCGTCGTAACCGACCCCAACACGCAAATCGCGTTTAACGAAAGCTACGTCTACTATACAAGAACCGTTGCAGACGACGGCTCGGAAAAGTTTACCCTCGTAAATATCCCCGGCAATGCGCTCGGCAAAATTACGGCGCAGCAGTTTGCGGCGCTGGGCGGAGAGTACTATACTTACGGAGAGGCAAACGGCGTATGGCAAATTTTGCTGTATAACGAGGATAGCGAAAGCGTATATACCGTAAACAACCTTGCGGCAATGATGGACAACGTTTCAAAAAACATGTCGCACTCAACGCTTAGGCAGCTTCACGAAATAGGCGTGCTTGTAATAGATAAGCCCGAGTTTTTCGACAACAAGCTGTACTACCTTGACAGCAGCATGCGCCCCGTGCAGTCTGACAAGGCGGTCGGAGATATGGAGCTTATCGAACTTATTAACTTTATTATCAACAACATTTCGCGCGGATAGTCCTATTTTAAGTTGACAACGCCGTTTAAATGTTGTAATATTGATAAGTAACTTATTTTAAGCTTTAACCTTGCGTATCGTAGTTGATACGCCGATTAAGTCCGGGAGGTGAAAAATTATGAAAACTTACGAGATGATTTACATTCTTGACGCGACGGCAGCCGAAGAGGCAAGAGAAGCTATTTCAAAGAAATTCGAAGAGATAGTTGCGTCCAAGGGCGGCAGCGTCGTTTCCGTAGACAAGTGGGGTACCAAAAAGCTTGCATATCCCATCAACTACAAGACGGAAGGCGAGTACTTTGTAATGAATTTCGAAGCTGACGGTTCAACGGTCAAGGAATTGGAAAGAATTTCCGACCTGTCGAGCGAAGTTTTAAGAAGAATGATTACGGTAAAAGCATAGGAAAAAGGTATGAACAAAGTATTTTTAATAGGGAATTTAACGCGTGACCCCGAGCTTACAGAAACGTCGGGCGGAATTAAAATTTGCCGTTTTGCAATAGCCGTAAACAGAAATTATTCGGGCGGCGACGGTGAAAGAAAGACCGACTTTTTCAACTGCGTTGCATGGCGCAATCTGGCTGAAACGGTTGCACGTTACACGAGAAAGGGCATAAAGGTAGCGGTAAGCGGCTCGATAGAGCTTAGAAACTATGAGGACGCGCAGGGCGTTAAGCGCACGGCAGTCGACATAGTCGCACAGGACGTAGAGTTTTTGACGCCTAAAAACGGCGCAAATTCAGACGACTTTGCAGACAACGCGCCTTCAACAATGTCAAGAGGTTCAAAGCCCCAGCTTCAACCTTTTGACGACGATTCGGATATTCCCTTCTGATTTTTCAAGGAGATAGTATTATGGAAGAAAATAAAGTTGCACCCGTAAAAAAGGCGTTTAAAAGAACGTCGCGCAAAAAGGTTTGCGTTTTCTGCCAGGAAAAGGTGGAAGCAATCGACTATAAGGACGTAAACCGTTTAAAGAAGTTCGTTACCGAGAGCGGCAAAATGCTGCCTCGCAGAATGAGCGGCACTTGCGCAAAGCACCAGAGAGAGCTTTCAACGGCAATCAAGCGTGCAAGAATTTCGGCGTTACTTCCTTTCAAAGGAGACTAAAAGCTAAAAGACCTTGTTAAAAACAAGGTCTTTTTTTATTTAATTTTAAAATTTTGTAATGGTAAGATAGGTTCGTAACATGATTACGACCTATTTTTTTTTACGGTTCGTAACAACAGTTACGAGCCGATTTTTTATTTTTGGAGGAAGCTATGAAAAAATACACCGTAATGATTATCGGAGATAGCGGCAAATACGAAACGGTTGCAAGCGGCGTAAACGGCAGACTTGCGGGCGCGATCGCAAAGCACTACCGCGCAAAAGGCGTATGGGCTCAAACCAAAGAGGAGGAGCAGAAATGACACACTACGACATTTTAGTTGCCGTACACTACCCCGAGGGGTTCAAGCACAGAACGAAGCGTCCCACGCTTAAGATTGGCTACATAGTAAAAGCCCTGGACGAAGCGACCGCCAAACAGGACGCGCTGAACTGCGCCAAGTTAACGCAAGCGCAGCACCCGCGCAAATACAAAGGTTGCACATTCTCGGTGCAGCCCGACGACATAAAAATTTTTGAATTTTAAGGGAGGGCAACAATGTCAAGGCGTGAATTCATAGAAAGCGTTTCGAGATTTTGCGGACGAAAGGAAGCTGTTGCGATCGCAAACGACTACACCGACAAAGAGATTGAAGAACACGGCAAAGACCTCGCGGGCGAGCTT